>WNFF01000012.1_pt1 | contig 144223 bp, 122 predicted proteins | sample 5400441 | NCBI WGS metagenome assembly WNFF01 (sample SAMN13153345, study PRJNA577476) | soil metagenome | isolation source: 120 cm saprolite under Douglas fir tree site 2 hole 3 replicate 1 | place: USA:California | collected 2015-04-18 | reverse complement strand
GACGACGAAGGCAGCGACGGGGATTGGAAGCCCTGGGCAGCGGAGATTGTGAAGGAGCGCTCGGTGCGGGTTCACTCCTGCTTCGGGTTGGTGGTGTATCTTCAGCGGTCGCCAGAGTGGGCTAAGACTCCGTTCAGTCGGAGGGAACAATACCGGGCGCACCGTCTGCTTTATCCGCTCCTGGGGCCGGAACGAATCAATACTGGCGGTATCGAAGCTTTCACCCCGACAAAATGGGAGGACCCAACACCCAAGCCCGCCGGCTGGCGTCCACACGTTCCGGCATTCTGGGATAAGCGGGACGACGTGAGCCACTATGACTATTGGACGCGCGCGGGTAAGCGGCAACCCCACATCCAAACCCCATGGCATTCAGAGCCCGTGCCGATGCCGTGGAACAATCCTGATCCCGAGGAAATTGCTAAATGGGAACTGTGGAACGGCGGTGTGGCACCGACGTTCTTGACTACTTACCTGAAGCGTTTGCTCTTCATGAATGACTTCATCGTGACCGACCCGCACCCGCACCCCAAGCGCACGCGGATGACGTTCCCCATGTACGATCCCGACGGCAAGGTTGTGGAGTTTGACCGGCACACCCGAAGAATGCGGCTGACGGCGTCGTGCGGATACCGCTACGCCAAGTCCATCGAATGCCCAGACCACCGCATCACGCAAGGGCTAGTAGTCGCGGAGATGGCAACATGGTCTCGGGATGATGATGGAAACTACTTCGTCGTGGTTGAAGAGCAGGACTCAGACTATCAGGAGGAGACCTGGACCGCGGGTGAGCGCGAGATCCCCATTCGCGGCGTCGAGTTCGATCTGAAGCACTGGCAGAGCCATCGCAACTACGGTGTCACGTTCCAACGGAAGATCGATCTGCGTTGGGAGATCCGGCGACGTGATCGGCGTTGGGACTTCCGGCCAGAGAAAGTTCCCGGCTACCAGTTGCACGAGTCCTGGCAGTCAATCATGGCGATCACTGGTTGCTCACGCGCGACCGCGTTTCGCTGGATCGAAAAGCTTATGGCGGAGCCATCGCCGGAGCCGGAGCCCTGGACGCCCGCAGTTCGCCCTGCGCCCGATCCAGGAACGAATCGCGGGCTTGTCACTCTCCCAGGGCAAACCTTTCACTGGGGCGGACTCCTCGGTGCAACTAGGATGGCGCGTTATGGGCAAAGCACGATCCCCGCTCGCTGGGGAAATGTGCGACGCAAAATCTTACTGCATATTCAGCTGCATAGTCTGTCCCAAACCCACCCAAACTGCCCCAAATGTGGGTCGCCACGGTACACGTAACTCCTTTGAAACCAGCCATGGGCGCGGGATTCGTCACATTTGAAGACCGGGAGGATCACCGGACCCCATGCGCTTCCACGCTGCCAGTCAGGCTGCGCCCCCATGTTAGCTGGAGTGCTCATCCGTGCATAGGCCTGAAGGGAACACTGCAGAATCGTCCTAATGTTCCACTGGGAACTAAATGACAGCACCGGCAAGGGTTAGGATTGAAGACTGGCGACTGATGTCACCCTGGGAGCCCGGCTCACGCTGTTGTTCATGGAGCCTTGCCGGCCGTCATTTGGTGTCCGGATTCTCTCTACGACTAACCAGTTATCTGTTACTACTTCTCTTCTGGTTGTCGGTTCTCAGTTAGGCTTGCCGGTGCTCCGCGGTAGCCTCGACCCCACCGGAGTGTAATGTGTTTCCCGCCGAAACCGTGGGAGAAGCGAGGGTGAGACAAATGGAGCGAGGCTGGGCGACATCGCGACGAAAAATTCTCTGTGAAGTGGGAAATAAGAGCGGCCACGGATTAGCGCGGATTTCACCGATCACGTGCTGCCACCGCGCCCCACTTCTCGCGAAATACACGAAAAGTGGGGCACTCATCCGTGGTCAGGATCTTCCTTACTTCGGCTGCGGAACGATCCGCAGATACGGCTTAGGCGACTTCCAGCCGCCAGGGTACTTCTGTTGCGCCTCTTCGTTCGATACTGCCGGCAAGATGATGACATCGTCTCCCTGCTTCCAGTTCACCGGCGTAGCCACCTTGTGCTTGGCCGTGAGCTGCATCGAGTCGAGGACGCGCAGCACTTCGTCGAAGTTGCGGCCGGTGCTCATCGGATAACTGAGCTGGAGCTTGATCTTCTTGTCCGGGCCGACAACAAAGACCGTACGCACGGTGGCGTTGTCCGCCGCGGTGCGCCCTTCGGAGGTGTTCCCGCTCTCGGCTGGCAACATGCCGTAGAGCTTGGCAATCTTGAGCTGCGGGTCGCCGATCATCGGGTAGTTTACTTTGTGGCCCTGGGTCTCCTCGATATCTGCCGCCCACTTGCCGTGACTGCTCACGGGGTCCACACTCAACCCGATAATCTTCGTGTTCCGTTTGGCGAATTCGGGTTGGAGCCCGGCCATATAGCCGAGTTCGGTGGTGCACACGGGAGTGAAGTCTTTGGGATGTGAAAACAAGACCGCCCAGCCGTCGCCGATCCATTCATGGAAGTTGATCGTACCCTGCGTGGTCTCGGCGGTGAAATCGGGGGCGGTGTCATTAATGCGGGGAATTGTGGAGCTGGCTGGAGTAACGGTTGCAGTGCTCATGGTTGCTCTCCTCGAAAAATTTAGATCATCCGGCAAAGCTCCGGAGTTGCGGTCTGGTCCCGCCGCGGCTTTCAAATGCGGGTGAGAATCACATCAAAAACGAAACCCACCCGATTTGGGCCGGGTGGGCGCCTGGAAACCTGTCCACGCTATCCGCACCCCGGCGTCTGTCTACAACAACAGAGAGCGACAGACGTGGAGCACAGGCGCATACGTAAATTAGGATACGCGGCGGCTGAAATGGAGTCAAACCGCTGGTAGCACTGGTAGCACGCTGGGCCCCTGCAGCCGGGACGACCGGCTGGCGACTGGCGCTACAAACTCGGGCTACAATAAGTTGGCATGACCAAAGATCTCCGCCGCTTTGCTTTCGTGCAATTCGACGTTTTTTCTTCGCGGCCATTCGAGGGCAATCCCCTGGCTGTGTTCCCGGACGGGCGGGGGCTCAGCGACGAGCAAATGCAGGCTATGGCTCGCGAGATGAATTTGTCTGAGACCACCTTCGTCCTGCCTCGCGAGCAAGCGGTCGAACGTGAGCGTGGGGTGCGGGTGCGAATTTTCACCGTGCAGGAAGAGTTGCCCTTTGCCGGTCATCCCACACTGGGAACGGCTTTCTGGTTGCGCGGTTCCACGGGAGCGGGCGAGATCGCGCTTGAGCTTAACGTGGGCAGGGTTCCGGTGCGCTTCGAGGAAACATCCGGACAGCCGGTCTTCGGCGAGATGACGCAAGTGGAGCCCAAATTCGGTCCGGCGCACGATCGCGAAACTGTGGTGCGCGCCACCAGTTTGCGCGACGGCGATATCGACCCCTCCTTGCCGATCCAGACGGTTTCGACTGGGATTGCGTTCACCGTGGTTCCACTGCGAGGACTGGACGTGATGCGCCGGTTGCAAGTGGACCTCAAGGGCTCGAGCCAATATCTGGAGCGTTCGGGAGGGGGCAAGTTTTTTTATTTTGTAACCCGCGAGACCGTCGATCCCGCGGCGCGGCTACACGCCCGCATGTTGTTCAACAACGGAGAGGACCCTGCCACGGGTTCCGCCGCCGGCTGCACGGCCGCCTGGATGGTCGCAAACCGCGTGGCCGAGGCGGACGAGCGCGTACTCGTCGAGCAGGGAGTCGAGATGCTGCGGCCCAGCCGGATTTTTGTCCGCGCGGGGCGCGTGGATGACAGAGTGGTTAACGTGCGCGTGGGAGGAAATGCTGTGGAAGTTCTCCACGGAGAAATTTTTTTCTGAGAGGTGATGCCAGATTGCCGTGAAAAAGTGCGGCCATGCACAAGCGCGAATTTTTTTCAATGGGGCGAATTTACCATTAGCATCGGCGACACTTTACATCCGGCTCCCCTGCCTTTAGGATTTTGTCTCGCTCTGAGTTCTCCCAAACATTGGTCAAAAGATTTTGGATCTGCTGGCGCCATTTACCGGGCAGCCACTTCGGAAGCAGGGATGAAGCCGAAACGAACGATTCTTTGTGTGGACGATAACGAACAGTCGCTTTCCATCCGAAAAGTGATGCTCGAAACCCGCGGCTACCGGGTGATCGCGTGCACCAGCGGGCAGGAAGCTCTGGAGCGATTTAAAAAGGGTGGCGTGGATCTGGTGCTGACCGACCTCATCATGCCCGGCCTGGACGGAGGCAAGCTGATCGAGGCCGTCAAAACTCTCTCACCTCAGACCCCCGCCATTCTGCTCTCGGGGAAAGTGCGAATCTATGATCGCGATACCCGGGCTGACGTCTTCCTCCCCAAGGGCATGTACGCGCCGGCCGAACTGTTGGAGCGCATCCGTCTGTTACTGGTGCGCAAGCGCGGCCCCAAGCGCGCCCAGTCACGCAGCCAATCCGCAGACCACATGGGCGCTGCCTGAGGATGAGGCGCCTCCTCCTGAGGGAGCAGTTCGTCCACGTCTGAAGCCCGTCCGTACTGCGCAGGCTTCGTGTAATATCGATTGTTTGGATGCCTGCCTTTATTGAAGCCGTGGAGCTGCGCAAAACCTACCGCGTGGGCAAGATTGAGGTTCCCGCCCTCCGCGGAATTTCTTTCAGGGTGCAACAGGGAGAATTTGTAAGCGTGGTAGGACCTTCAGGCAGCGGTAAGTCCACGCTCTTCTACCTTCTGGGCGGACTGACGCAAGCTGACGGAGGACACGTCGTAATTGACGGCGACGACTTCGCCCAACTCTCCGATGCCGAGCGTACCCGGCTGCGCAAACGCAAGATTGGATTTGTTTTCCAGAAATTCAATCTGTTACCGACCCTGGATGCGCGTTCCAACATCGATATCGCGCTGGATATTGCCGGCACAAATGCGGCTCGCGACTCAGCTTACTTTAGTAAAATTGTGGGGCTGCTGGGGCTGGAGAAACGCCTGCGGCACCGGCCTTCCGAACTTTCCGGGGGCGAGCAGCAGCGGGTGGCGCTGGCGCGGGCGCTGATCAACAAGCCGGCCATTGTTCTGGCCGACGAACCTACCGGCAACCTGGATTCAAGGAACTCCGAGATTGTGCTGTCCATGCTGCGGCATTCCAACCAGGAACTCGGCCAGACCGTGCTCATGATCACGCATAACCCGGAGGCCGCCACCTATGGCGACCGCATCATTCACATGCGCGACGGCGAAATCGTTGCCCCGGAAAAAGATCCGCAATGGACCGGCCACTCAGCTTGAGAGGACGCAAAGCTTCAACCCTGGATGGATGATCTGTGGACGGGATAACCAGCATGCAGGATATCTGGTACCCCGCGTGACGAATATGGATGACCTGCGAAAACCGATTCTGCCTGGCAAAGGCGCTTCGGATTACGAACGCTACCTGCGTACCGACGAACTGCTGTCGCTGCAGAAGAGCGCCGAAGAATTTCTGCACCCGGATGAGATGACTTTCCAGGTGGTGCATCAGGCTTCCGAGTTGTTGCTGAAGGGTGTTGCCTGGGAGCTGGATCGCGCCCGGGGGCTTATCGCGGACGGCGATTTCTTCAACTCCTCCCAGCTTCTGCGCCGCGGCAATCACATGCTGGAATATCCGATCTCTATGCTGCACGAGCTGGAGACGATCACGCCTTATGACTACCATCTGATTCGTGCCGGCCTCGGACACGGCAGCGGTCTGGATTCGCCCGGGTTCCTTGCCCTGCTCCACATTGGCCCCCGGCTGGGTGAAGCTTTCCAGGCTCAGTTGAGCAAGGCTGATATCAGTGTGGACGATCTGTATCGCCGTCACCAGGAATTCTTTGGCTTGCACGACGTGGCCGAGCGGCTGCTCGATTTTGATGAACGCGTCCACCTGTTCCGCTTTCATCACCTGAAGCTGGCCCAGCGGATTATCGGCGGCGGGGTGGTGGGTACGATGGGGACTCCGGTGGAAGTGCTGCATCAGCGCATGGAACATCTGTTTTATAAGGAACTCTGGGAGGTGCGGAACCGGATCACGGCGGCGGCCAACGAAACCATGCAGAAGGAGGGCACTGGTCCGAAGTATTAGGTTCGATGTGGGCGCGGGGTCATTGCTGCAACGTTGTCCCGTTGTTTATAATGAGATACGTCAAGCGGGAGTAGCTCAGTGGTAGAGCGCGACCTTGCCAAGGTCGATGTCGCGGGTTCGACCCCCGTCTCCCGCTCCAAATTTCCACGGAGGAGCCCCGCAGCCGCGAGGCTTTTTCCATGCGGCAAGGCGCGGTACCCAAGTGGTAAGGGAGAGGTCTGCAAAACCTTTATACGTCGGTTCGATTCCGACCCGCGCCTCCACTATTTTCTCAAGTAGACAGCGGTTTTCCCTCGTTTCCGTGCCGTTACACGTGCTAGGTTCTCCCAGGTAGCACGGAAAACTTACGTATTCAAACTGCACCGAAAATCCGTTGTGGTGGTGTACGTCCGACACTGAGAAACGTGTCCGCATGGAGAGCATGAAAGTTATCCAAGGTGCGATTGCGCCAAGTGGTTGAGGTTTTCAGTGAGAGGCCAGCAACACCGCCGTCCGGCGGGGACGTGGACTAAGGGCATCGTAGAAGAGGCCGCGAGGGATCTCCAAAAAGAAACATCCGATCTGGTGGGCGATCTTGCTAATAGTCGCCGGTCCTATACCCTCGCCCCGTTGGGCCACGATGAGACACTACGCCAACCTTGCTTCGAAACGGATGGAAGAACGGCTCTCGAAAATACCGGCCCGCTCATGGAAGCCGGAGGAAGAAATTCACTGAAGACGAAATGCACGAGCCGGCCAGACTGCCCCTGTGATTTTTGCGTCCGCGTTCGTGCGATTGCGGAGGGGCGCTCTGAGCGGGATACGCAAGACCGGTCAGCATTGCTTGTATCGCACCTAAGAACGGGACAACTATATCGGAAACTATGTCTGCGGTCAGTGACCGGCTGGTTGTTGTGGCATCGTCTTTGTGAAACCGCGCTCGAAATTATCCAATAACAGTGTGCAATGATCGGCGAAGAATTCATCGGTTCTATTCCCACTTTGGATCATCTGGTTTACGAGCTCCTGCTTCAGCCTGGCGTCAGCCAGAACGTTCATAAGGCTCGCTGCAGTTTCCGCGCTAGAAATGCGGCGGGCGTCTTTGCCCAAGAGTCGCGCGCCGGCAGCTGTGACGTCAAAGTCTGCGGCCTCAAGAAACTGGATCTCGTCTGTGTATAAACGCTCTTCATTACCCGCGTCTGCATACTCCGAGACTATCTTCAAAATGTCAGGAGCATCGCGCCTTTCGTGCTTACGGTCTAGCCATGCGAACAACTTAAGAATGATGAGACCGGGCAAAGAGACAACAGGTATCACGAGAGCGGTGTCGATTTGTACGTGGATCGATGATTCGAGGGCATCACTGAAACCGGTAACGTTCATCGCAAAATCATTCTGCGGAGGCCAAAAGATCTTCGAGCCGTCTTGAATGCCCCCGAATGGGATGAGATCGACGTTGACTTTGATATCCGGGGAATACAGATAGGAGACACGGTGGATCGCTCGGCTGGCCTGAAATCGTCCGGTTGCGATCAATGCTGCCTTAAGGCTTTCAAACTGTTTCCAGTCGGAGAGAGCGAAGCCAAAGTCCAGATCGCGCGTTAACCGGCCCGGCGGTCGGCCGAATATATTTTCGAGGATCAGATCCCGCGCGGTCGCACCGGTCAGAAAGTATGCGAAGCCCAAGGAGTTCGCGGTTTGCACAACTGCTCTGAGTGGCTCAAGGACAAGCGGACTCGGTGGTTTACGCAGCTGGAAGATTTGGCGCGATGTGCTGTTCATAGATCAGCTTTGCTGCTTCAAGGTTTCGTGCATCAGTGGCAGTCATCAAATCGGCATAGGCGAGTATTGGTGGGACTAGATCGCGTGGCCCTGTGATCAGATTTTGGTCCCAAAAGGCATCGAGAATCTCGACGTCACCGTTGACATCTGCTCTGAGCCGGAACTCCGTTATCAGTTTCGTCGGGTTGTGTAGGGTATAAATGGTCAGAATTTCGGGTTTCAGATAGTGTGTGAGGCGGTCCGCAGCCACCTCTCCTCCCCAATAGGCGTCAAAGCGGGTCAAGTCAGTTTGCTGCGCCCACTCGCGATTTTTGGCGCGGAATCTCCGAGGTTGGAGTTTGGGTCGGAGCGTTGCGGGGTAGAAGGTGACCCACTCTTGTAGCAGGGCCCTGGCGTTAAGCAGTCGACGTTTTGGAAGGGTCGTACCAAACGTCGCGATTAGCCTTCTTGTTTCAAGATCCTTGAGGACTGGCCCGATTGTCCCGAGTGCCACTCTAGCGGTTGTCGCGAGTTCTCGATATGGGGCGTTTAACAATCGTGGGCGGCACAAAAGCGCGAACAGAACCTTCAGACCGGCCGCGGTATTTGTTCGGTTTGTTTGCGCTGGCGCCAGGTCTGTGGGTTTTTTCTGACCCGTGACGTAAACAAAGAGGTCGTTGTCTTCTAAGTAGGCATTCCCAGCGGTGTCGAGAAATGGAAGCTGGATTTCCCGGCACTTTTCCGCGAGGTAGTTTGTGATGTAGGGGGCGACAATGATCATAGGAGGCTGCTGTTTGCGGGGCCAAAGAGCCTTGATTTGAGTGAGCAACTCAGCTCTCACACCAAGCTTGGCTTCCACGGCAAATTGGTGCCTTCGGCCGTGTGTCTCGATTTCAATCAATGCGTCGAATCGCTGGTTCTGGTCTTGGGGGAGAGTGTTCTGTTGCTCCAGGCGGAGTAGTTGCGCGGTGAGCCCCGTCGTGCGTTGGAGGCCTTCGAGGGCTGTCTCGATTAGGTGGGCGTGTTGGTTTCTGCGTTCCATGACTTAGCTGGCCTGTGTTCAGCTAGGATTAGTGTACATGAAACATGAACATTATAAAATAATGAACGTACAACCCTCCAGAGACGAGCCAATGTACTTGTTCATGAATCATGAACAACGCAAATTAGTGAACACAAAAGCGAAACTGCTGCTCCTGCATCAAGGAGAGTAATCAGTCGGGTCAAATGGTTGGGTATGGCGACACGAGCACGAGTAATGGAGCTTCCGTTGCGCTTCTGCTCAGCAATGGAACGGTGCAGGACTTGAACACCTTGATCCAGCCAATTCGGGGTGGATTCTGACGCAGACTATGGAATCAATGACACCCGGCAGATCACCGGGCAGGGATTCTTCAATTCTGGACGACAAACTGTTCTACTGAACCCGGTTCCGGTTGTTCCCTAATAAAGCTCATGTCCAGCAGCCAATCAATCCTGACGGATCAAGCATCTTCAACGCCTCAAGGGGCGTCATCCCCGTCAAGTTCACTCTCAGTCTGAATGGAACGGCGACATGTCAGCTACCGCCAGCGACCATTTCACTTACTCGCAGGACTGGTGGAGTGCTTGGCACGGTTGACGAGAGCACGTATCTAGAGGCTGCTGACAGCGGGGCGAATTTCCGCATCTCCGGTTGCCAGTATATTTACAATCTGGAAGCGAAGTCCCTCGGAGGTGGGGCTCATCGCGTAGATACTACGATCAACAACTCTGTAGTCGGGAACGGAGTATTTGCACTCAACTAGCACAACTTACTTCATTGCGCAGAAATTGTGGGACTCTGCCACGTCCCCATTACTCTAGCTCTGCGACAATCCCGTCCACACTTTGGACAAGTGTGAAGCTCGCTCACGTACCCGCCCAAGAGCGAACCGATCGGGCCTATCTCCCGCGTGTCCTGCAGACCGGTGACGTACACCAGCCTGCCGCAGTGGTAGTTCATCTCAACTCCACAGCCCGGGCAAATCATCTTGTCGGCAGTCTTAGCCACGCAGCCGTCCTCGTCTCGGCATCGGTATCCGCCTCTGTCTCCGGAGATTAGTCCAAAGGAATTTGCTCGCGACCGTGGCGCAGGGTCTTCGCCATCCAGAACAGTTCTTTCAGAAACTTGTCGATGCGTCCGATATATCGCTCGTCCAGGAGCTTGCCGTCGGCGGCAAATACTTTCTGCACACTTGAAAAATTGACATCCCAGAAGATCGTCACCAAACCCAGCTCCCGCATTACCGGCAGCAGGTTTTCAATCACCCGAGTACCGCCAAACGGGCCCGCCGAGACGCCCACGATGCCAACCGCCTTGTGGATGTACTCTTTGAGGCAGCTATCCAGCGCATGCTTCAACAGGCCGGAGTAGCCATGATTGTACTCGGGCGCTACGATGACCAACGCGTCCGCCCGGTCCACCTTGGCGGAAAAGCCGGGGTCCTTGATGGCCTCGCCGGCGTCATTCGTCGGCAAGGATAGCTGCGCAATATCGATGAGCTCGGTCTCGACGCCGGCGTGTTTGCCGAGTTCGCGGACGACAAGCTGTGCCACGTGCAAGCTCCTTCGGCCCCTTCTCGCTGTGCCCAGAATCACCGGGACGAATAAAAGCCGGGTTGCTTCCATGAGCAGGCTCCTTGCAGTTTGGTGAGATTCCGAGGGTAGCAAAAAGCAACAGTGTTCGAGGATTTCTTTCTGCTGCTGCAGATCGTTACAATCAAGATCGAAGCGCGCCGCAAATCCGCAACTTTGGTCAAGAATCCGAATCTGATAACCAAATGGGAGAGACCAGGAGCCGACTCGATGAAGGACAAAGTCGTACTCGTAACCGGGGCCAACGGTGGTCTGGGAAGCTATGTAACCCAGGCATTTCTCGACGCTGGCGCAACCGTGGTTGGCGCATCGCGGAAAATTCAGCAATCGGATTTCAATAGCCCTGCGTTTACCGCGCTGCTAGCGGAAATCTCGACGGCAACCGGGGCAACGAGCCTGGCCGAGAGTGTAGTGGCGCGGTTTGGCCGGCTGGATGTCGTGGCGCACACCGTCGGTGGTTTCGCCGGTGGCCAATCCATCGCGGAAACCGATGACGCTACTTTCCAGCGTATGTTTGATCTTAACCTGAACAGTACGTTTTATCTTTTGCGGGCTGTGCTGCCAGAGATGAGGAAGACCGGCAGCGGGCGCATCATTGCGATCGGGAGCCGCGCGGCGCTGGAACCAGGCGTGGGAGTTGGCGCCTATAGCGCTTCAAAGGCAGCCATGGTCTCCCTGATCAGGACCGTGGCTCTGGAAAACAAGGACGCGGGAATTACCGCCAACGCGATCCTGCCGGGCACGATGGACACGCCCATCAACCGCAAGGCGATGCCGAATGCGGATGTCAGTAAATGGGTTCGGCCGGCCAATGTGGCACGCTTGATCATTTGGCTCGCGGGAGATGCGGGCAAAGAGGTCAACGGGGCGGCAATCCAGGTCTATGGCAACGATGTTTGAGACTCTGGCAGAAACATTCGTTCATATGCTCAAATGAGAAGTTGGGCTCATAATCCACGAGCAGGTATATTTTCGGGGATCGTTTTGACCTCTCTGTTAGGAGGCGTCCCTGTGCCCCCTGGCTCAACCATTGTTCCCGAGCCGGCAGCATCCGAATCCGATGATGTCCGCGATTCACAGCCAACTACATGCTGCATTGTAGGCGGCGGCCCCGGTGGCATGATGCTGGCGCTCCTATTGGCTGGTCAGCGGATTCCGGTCACGCTGTTGGAGCAGCACAAGGATTTTGATCGCGACTTCCGGGGCGACACGATTCATCCTTCGATCCTGGAGATTCTCGACCAGATCGGTCTGGCTGAGCCGCTGCATCAACTGCGACACGCAAAGATCTATGGCCCAACCTTGCGGCTGGGGAACGACACCTTCAGTCCCATCGATCTTCGCAGGCTGAAAACACGTTTCCCTTACATCTTTCTCGTGCCCCAAGCCAGGTTCCTGGAGTTTCTTGCCGCCGAGGCGTCAAAGTATCCGGATTTTCGGCTAGTAATGGGCGCCAACGTGGAGCAGTTGATCGAGGAAGACGGACAGGTGCGCGGTGTGCGTTATCTCGGCGCTGACGGGATGCACGAGGTAAGAGCTCCACTGGTGGTCGGTGCAGACGGACGCTTCTCGCGGGTGCGTCATCTGGCCGGTTTCGAGCCCATCAAAACTTCCGCGCCCATGGACATCCTGTGGTTTCGCCTGCCCCACATTCCGGGAGATCTTCCGGAAGCCGAAGGCCGAGTCCTCGGAGGCTTCGGCGTTGGCCGCCTCCTGGTGGTTTTCGATCGCTTTGACTACTGGCAGGTCGGATACGTTTTCCCTAAAGGACTTTACCAGAACCTGCGAGCCGCGGGGCTCGAGTCGCTGCGGCAATCGATCGCCGAGGTTGAGCCGGCGTTTGCCGAACACGTGAAGGCCCTAACTGACTGGCATCAATTCTCACTCTTGTCGGTTGAATCCAGCCGCTGCCCGCGCTGGTTCAAGCACGGTCTGTTGCTGATCGGCGACGCGGCGCACGTGATGTCACCGGTCGGCGGCGTGGGGATTAATTACGCGGTTCAGGACGCGGTGGTAGCAGCCAATATCCTTGCCGCCCCACTTCGGGCCGGCCGCGTGCAGGTCGGCGACCTGGCCAAAGTGCAGAGTGAGCGCGAATGGCCAACGCGGGTGATTCAGGCAGCGCAGTCCGCCATGCAGAACCGTGTTCTGGCGAGCGCACTGCGCTCGCAAACCGTGCCCAGTGTTCCTTGGTTCGTCCGTGGGCTTTTTGGCATACCGTTCCTCCGCGACATTCCCGCACGAATTCTCGCCTTCGGTGTCAGACGGGTTCGTTTGAAACAAGACCTTACCAGCCCTTCGAACTAAATCTGCACCAGAGCCGTCGCTTCCCTCTCTCCTTATGAACTCAGCCTGCGGCTATGGTGGCAACCGCCGCTTCAGCTTTCTTCCGTTGGCCCGATCGCTCCCGAGACTCGCCACTCTGCTGCATCAGCTTCGCCACCACGCCAGTCCATCCGGTCTGATGGCTGGCGCCGATGCCGGCCCCGGAGTCACCGTGGAAGCACTCGTGAAACAACACCAGATCGCGCCAATGAGGGTCCGTCTGGAACTTTTCGAGATTCCCGAACACTGGCCGGCGGCCTTTCTCATCCTGAAGGAATATGCTGGTCATGCGACGGGACAATTCTCCCGCCACCTCCCACAGGCTCATCATCGTCCCGGACCCGGTAGGACACTCAACCCTGAAATCGTCCCCGAGGTGGTGATGGAACTTCTGCAGCGACTCAACCAGAAGATAATTCACCGGAAACCAGATCGGACCACGCCAGTTGGAATTTCCGCCGAATAATCCGGTCGACGACTCACCCGGCTCATAGTCCACGCGATGCTCTGCGCCCTGTACCGTCAGTTTGTAAGGGCTGCCGCGATGGAACTGTGACAGGGCGCGAATGCCATGGGGCGAGAGAAATTCGCTCTCGTCCAACATGAACTTCAGAATGCTACGCAGCTGGTCCTGGCTAGCGATGGACAGCAATCTGCGCTCGCCTATCCCCTCGGTCCGCATGCAGGCGAGGTTCTGCGTGAGATCGGGACGGTTGTCGATGAACCACTCCAGGCGCCGCTTGAAGTCCGGCAACCGATTGAGCACTTCCGGCTCCAGGGTTTCCACCGCAAACAGCGGGATCAATCCGACCATGGAGCGGATCTTCATGGGAAATTGTGAACCATCAGGCAGCTTCAGCACGTCGTAGAAGAAGCCGTCCTCCTCGTTCCACAGTCCCATGCTGTCGTCGCCGCGATGGCTCATGGCGTGAGCGATATAGATGAAGTGTTCCCAGAACTTGCTGGCAACGTCCTCATAGCAGGGCTCTTCTTTTGCCAACTCCAGCGCGATGGCCAGCAAGTTGAGGGTGTACATGGCCATCCAACTGGTTCCGTCAGACTGTTCGATGTATCCACCGGTGGGCAGGGGGGAACTGCGATCGAAAACTCCGATGTTGTCCAAGCCCAGGAATCCTCCCTGGAAAATGTTCATGCCTCCGGCATCCTTGCGATTCACCCACCAAGTGAAGTTCAGCATCAGCTTGTGGAAGACACGTTGCAGGAATGCACGATCGCCCTTGCCGTTGCGCTTTTTGTCGATTTTGTAGACGCGCCATGCGGCCCAGGCATGCACGGGAGGATTGACGTCACCAAAAGCCCACTCATAAGCGGGCATCTGTCCGTTGGGGTGCATGTACCACTCGCGGAGCATCAGCGTCAGTTGTTCCTTGGCGAAGTCTGAGTCCACCAGCGCCAGAGGAATACAGTGAAACGCGAGATCCCAGGCGGCATACCATGGGTACTCCCACTTATCGGGCATGGAAATAACATCAGCGTTATATAGATGGGTCCATTCGTGGTTGCGTCCCTTCTTGCGCTGCGGCGGCGGGACAGGGCTGCCGGGATCACCTTGCAGCCAATCCCTAATCACGTAGTGATAGAACTGCTTGGACCAGAGCATTCCAGCAAAGCCCTGGCGCATCACGTTCTGTGCGTCAGGCGAGAGATCTTGAGGAATGACGGCGCGATAGAACTCGTCTGCTTCAAGTCGGCGGAGCGCGAAGGCCTTGTCGAAGCCGTCGAACGCGTTCTTTCCCTTAAAGTCGGAGTTCGCAAGACGCATTCGGACTACGGCAGTCCCTCCCGCCTCAACGGTGAACTGGTAATGCGCCGCTGCTTTGGTACCAGAATGCTTTGGATTGACTGCGTCTTCTGTGCCATGTACCACGTAGTCGTTGATGCCGTCTTTGACGTAGGGCGTGCGATTTTCCGCTCCAAACAGCCGTCGTGCGTTGGTCTCGTTCTCGGTGAACAGCAGTTCCGGAGAGCCTTCGCAATGCAGCCAGCGATTGCCCGGTTGATCTTGATTTAGTTCGATGACCGGGTTGGGCGCTGGCCATGCCTGATGCAGCTCCGGCCGCCGGCCGCGGCCTCCCCACGACCAAGAGTTGCGGAACCAGACCGTGGGCAGCAAGCGGAGATTGGCGGATTCGGGACCGCGGTTCGCAATCGTGATCTTGATCAGGATGTCTTCGGTGTCGGCCTTGGCGTACTCCACGAATACGTCGAAGTAACGGTTTTCGTTGAAAACACCTGTGTCGAGTAGCTCGTACTCCGGCTGATTCTTGCCACGCCGCCGATTTTCTTCGACTAACTGGGTGTACGGGAATTCCGCCTGCGGGTACTTGTAGAGATACTTCATATAAGAATGGGTGGGCGTGCTGTCCAGGTAGAAGTAATATTCCTTCACGTCCTCGCCATGATTGCCTTCGTTGCCGGTAAGGCCGAAGACCCGTTCTTTCAGGATGGGATCGCGCTCATTCCACAGCGCCACAGCAAAACAGATCATCTGTCTCCGGTCGCTGATGCCGGCCAGACCGTCTTCGTTCCAGCGATAAGCGCACGAACGGGCGTGGTCATGCGGCAAATATTCCCACGCATTTCCGTAGGGGCTGTAGTCTTCGCGCACGGTGCCCCAGGCACGTTCGCTGAGATAGGGGCCCCAACGCTTCCAGTGTTTCTTGCGCGCTCCGGATTCTGACAGCCTGATTTCTTCCTGCGTCATGGAGGCTTCTCCTACTACATAGTCAAACGTTGGGGTGAACTCATTCCCGTTTTCCGGCATCTTGGGGTCACAGCAGATTGCTTGTGATGGTGTTCCTAACGATGCCCTTGCTTTTCATGTTCTACTCCTAGTCTTGTTTAATTTCGACCACATGCCCATCGGCGTCAAGCAGCTGAAAGGCCATGGCGACCCAGGCCGTGTGTTTCGTTACTATGTGCGAAAAACAAAAGTCATTTTGCCCGTCGTACAGTTGACGAACTGATTACGGCCCTTGTGATTACGCAACGGTTTTGGAACCTCTGAGTGTGGAAATGGCCTAACTAGACCTACGATCCGACTCCGGAAAGCTGAAGACTGCAGCCATGCCACTCCCCCAAGTCATTCTCCGACTCCTGATCGTAGCGTCCACGCTTTCGCTTTTTCTGATGGTAACGGCGAGGGTTGCAACTTCCGCCCCTTTTCAGGGAACCGACTCGAACCATCGAACGCTCACAGCCAGTTCATCCAGCATCAGCTTTGGCAGCATCCAAGTGGGTAGCGGCCAGACCCAGTACGAGACATTAACGAATTCTGGCAATTCGACTGCGACTGTTTCGCAGGCCACTGTAACCGGAGCAGGGTTCGGTGTGAGTGGTCTAAGCCTGCCATTGAGCCTGAACAAGGGCCAAAGCATCACCTTCGCTATCCGGTTTACTCCAAATGCCGGGGGCAACGTGAGCGGAGCAATCGCGGTGGTTTCGAATGCCTCGAATCCAACCTTGGTCATCGCTCTGGTTGGCACAGGCGTCTCCGCGGGGCAGTTGACTTCGAGCGTGAGCGCTCTAAACTTCGGCAGCGTCGCCGTAGGCAGCAGCAAAAGCGTAACCACGACGCTTACCGCCACGGGATCGAACGTGACCATCTCTTCGGCGACTTCCACCAGTCCAGAGTTCCGTCTGACTGGGTTATCCCTTCCCAAAACCATCGCCGCCGGCCAGAGTGTACTGGTTTCGGTTACCTTCACCCCGCAGAGCAGCGGTGCGGCGTCGGGGAGCATTTCCCTCACCAGCAACGCCGCGAATACGCCGGCGGTCGAGACTTTGACGGGGTCGGGTACGGCAACATCATCACACACCGTCAGTCTTCGCTGGAACCCTAGTACTTCGACCGCGGTGGGATACAACGTATACCGAAGCTCCACGTCGGGAGGCCCGTACACAAAGATCAACCCAGCACCGGATGCCAGCACGAACTATCTGGACAGCTCAGTTCAAGGTGGAAAAACCTACTACTACGTCAGCACAGCTGTCGCTACCAGCGGTGCAGAAAGCAAGTACTCAAATCAGATGCAAGCGGTGATTCCCAGCCCCTGAGCAGCGGATGAACGGTAGTTCTGTGTCCTTTTGTGAATGCAGTACAAAAATCAGGGCTGACCTGTAGTCAGCCCGAAGGAATTGCTTTCGCAATAGGTATTAGTTCCTGGCTTCGGCCAGGGGCATGCTCACCAGGTGTTCGCTCAGGAACCATACCTGCAATTCGTTGGTCCGCAAGACGTCGCTGACGGCCAGATCGTTGGTTCCGTCGTCGCCTAATTTGTCGGCCCGCTCGGCAAGTTCGCGGCATTCCCCGATGATGATCTTATGGGCATCCAGCAAACGCGAGAGTTGCACCGGAACCTCTTCTCGCCCGCGGGGTGGACGCTCGATCCGCGTGGTCTCGGCGACGTCGGGAGCCATGGCGAGACTCACTCCTCCAAGCAGTTGAATGCGCTCGGCAATCGTGTCCACCAATTCCAACTGCTCGTCGTAATGCTTGTCGAACAGCAGATGGAGCTGATAAAAGGTCGGTCCCGCGACCTGCCAATGCGACTTTTTGTACAGATCGCGCAGGGTCATGGTGTCAGCCAAAAGTTGGTTAAGGTGTTCGGTCATTTCCAGACGGATGGGTTCTTCCAGTTCCAGCGGCAGCGCGTGGCTCACGGTGCCATACTTCTGGATTTCTGGGGCTTTTTGGTGAAAGTGAGGCTGGGCGGTGACTCCACCATTGTTACCCAAAACGGATTTCTTCGACATCGAAATTTCTCCTTGTGTTGATTTCCTGGGACTCGCCCGAAGCTGTCTAAGATTGACGTTAATGTTGATTGGTTGCTGCTAAGAGTAGGCACTAGCGCGACCATAATGGGCAAGAAATAATTATAGCCCTTGCCGATTGGGGATGGCGACTCAACGTGACCGCTCAAAGTGACCGCTTCCATTCCGCCGCTGGACGGGCACGCCAGCAAAATTCTGCATAATTGACTATCATGGAGGGTTCCGCACTCATTGATGGAGAAAATCAGACGTGGCTGAGACACAGACCAACGGAGTGGAAGTTCTAGAGACTCGAGAGTGGCTCGATTCGCTGGATTATGTTTTGTCCCAGGGTGGCCCGGAGCGGGCCGGACGATTGCTGCAGCAATTGTCACTGCATGCGCGGCGCGCCGCCGGCGTAAATCTTCCCTTTACCGCCACTACTCCTTATCAGAACACCATCGCTTCCCGGCAGCAGCCGCCATTTCCCGGCAGCCAGGAAATGGAGCGCCGTATCAAGAGCATGGTGCGCTGGAATGCGCTGGCCATGGTGGTGCGAGCCAACAAGATCCAGGAGGGCATTGGCGGGCACATTTCTACTTTTGCATCCGCGGCCACGCTTTACGAGGTGGCCTTCAATCATTTCCTGCAGGCGCAAACTGAATCCGGCGACCGCGACCTGGTTTACTTCCAGGGCCACGCCGCGCCCGGCATGTACGCCCGCGCCTATATGGAAGGTCGTATCCCCAAAGAGAAGCTGCAGAATTTCCGCCGCGAACTAAAGGCAGGCGGCGGCCTTTCCTCTTATCCTCACCCCTGGCTGATGCCAGATTTTTGGGAGTTCCCAACAGTTTCTATGGGACTGGGACCGATCCAAGCGATTTACCAGGCGCGTTTTATCCGCTATCTGGAAAATCGTGGGTTGAAGAAATCTACGGGTGGAAGGGTCTGGGCATTTCTCGGGGATGGCGAGATGGACGAGCCCGAATCGCTGGGCTCGATCACCCTGGCTTCGCGCGAACGGTTGGACAACCTGATTTTTGTGGTGAACTGCAATCTGCAACGGCTGGATGGACCGGTGCGCGGCAATGGCAAGATCATCCAGGAACTGGAGGCAATTTTCCGCGGCGCGGGCTGGAATGTCATCAAGGTGGTTTGGGGCAGCGACTGGGATAGCCTCATCACCAATGACCGTGACGGGATTTTGGTAAGGCGCATGGGCGAGATTACGGACGGGCAGTATCAGAAATATTTTGTCGAGAGCGGTGCCTACTTCCGTCACAACCTGTTTGGCAGTGATCCTCGGCTGCTGAAGATGGTGGAGCATCTCTCCGACGAACAGCTCAGCCGCATGCGGTTGGGCGGACACGATCCCATCAAAGTGCATGCTGCTTATAAAGCCGCCACCGAACACAAGGGCGCGCCTACCATCATTCTGGCGAAGACCATCAAAGGCTATGGACTGGGCGAGGCCGGCGAAGGCAAGAATATTACTCACCAGCAGAAAAAGCTGAACGACGACGAGCTGCGCATGTTCCGCTCGCGCTTCGGGATTCCCATCCCGGATGAAGTACTGCACGAAGCGCCTTTCTATCGTCCCGCTGATGACAGTCCGGAAATCTTGTACATGCAGGAGCGCCGTAAGCAGCTGGGCGGCTACCTGCCAGAACGCAAAGTTCGTTCCAAGCCGATTGCTCCGGTTGCGGAATCGCACTTCGAGGAGTTTCACAAAGGCACGGACGGCCGTGAAGTTTCAACCACCATGGTTTTCGTGCGGCTGCTTTCAAAACTGCTGCGTGACCCGGAAATCGGCAAGCTTATCGTGCCCATCATCCCCGACGAAGCCCGCACTTTCGGTATGGAAGCGCTCTTCCGGCAAGTGGGAATTTACTCGAGCGTGGGGCAGCTCTACGAGCCGGTGGATATGGACACGCTTCTTTATTACAAGGAAGCCAAGGACGGGCAGATTCTCGAGGAAGGCATCACCGAGGCCGGCTCGATCTGCTCGTTTATCGCCGCCGGGACTGCCTATGCCAATCACGGGATCAATACGATCCCGTTTTTTATTTATTACTCGATGTTCGGCTTCCAGCGCATCGGCGACTTTATATGGGCTGCCGCCGATATGCGAACCCGGGGCTTCCTGGTGGGAGGGACGGCTGGCCGCACCACTCTGGCAGGCGAGGGGTTGCAGCACCAGGACGGCCACAGCCATGTGCTGGCGCTGTCGGTGCCCAATCTGCTGGCCTATGACCCGGCGTTCGCCTATGAAATTGCCGTCATTATTCAGGACGGCATAAAGCGCATGTACGTCGACCAGGAATCCATCTTCTACTATCTAACGGTCACCAACGAACCGCTGGCCATGCCGGGAATGCCTGAGGGAAAGGATGTTAAACAGGGCATTCTGAAAGGCATCTACCGCTTCCGGACCTCGACCAAGAAAGATGCCAAGCTGCGGGCGCAACTGCTCGGCAGCGGTACCATCATGTACGAAGTGCTCAAGGCGCAGCAGATTCTGGAAGAAAAGTATGGCGTGGCCGCAGATGTCTGGAGCGTGACCAGCTACAAGCAGCTTTACCGCGATGGCAACGATTGTGATCGCTGGAACATGCTGCATCCGGGCGAGACTCCTCGGGTGCCTTTTGTCACCCAGTCGCTGAAAGATGCACCTGGAGTTCTGGTGGCGGCATCGGATTACATGAAAGTGCTGCCTGAGTCGATTGCTCAGTGGATGCCGCGGTCGCTGGTGGCTTTGGGCACGGACGGCTTCGGCCGCAGCGAGAGCCGGGTGGCGCTGCGCGACTTCTTCGAGGTGGATGCGAAACATATTGTGCTGGCTACGCTGACTGCGCTGGCGCGGGAAAAGCAAATCAAGCTCGACGTCCTGCGGCAGGCGGTCAAGGAACTTGGGATCAATCCGGAAAAAGCTAATCCGGCAAATACTTAGAACTTAGCGCCGCCGTAAGGGCGGCTGGTCTTGAGGTCGTCCCGCCCTCACCGTCGAGGGCAAGACGCGCTCGGGACAGCCGGAGAGACGCTGGCGCTACCAGGGCGCTACTAGGGAGCGAATACTCAGTGACAGAATTCAAGCTGCCGGAACTCGGTGAGAACATTGACCAGGGCGACCTTGTCCGCCTGATGATTTCTCCTGGCGCCAGCGTGACCGAAGGCCAGCCCGTGATGGAATTGGAAACCGACAAGGCTGTGGTCGAGGTGCCGTCTTCGGTGACCGGAACGGTGATGGATATCCGGGTCAAAGAAGGACAGAAGGTGAAGGTTGGTCAGGTGATCTTCACGGTCGAAAATGGCGCTGGGGCCAAAGTTAAATTCCCCGAGCCAAAGGCTCAGGCGAAAATACCGGCAGAGAAACCGCCTGCCCCTGCTCCGAAAGCCGAAGCACCAGGCCTGAGGGAAGTTCGACCCGCGGCCGCTTCTGCCGCCCCGCCCTTGCCAGCGGCAGCTGGCGCGACTGAATTCAGACTGCCGGAGCTGGGAGAAAACATCGATCAGGGCGACCTTGTCCGGCTGATGATTTCCCCGGGCGCGAGAGTCTCCGAAGGCCAACCGGTGATGGAACTGGAAACCGACAAGGCCGTGGTGGAGGTTCCCTCTTCGGTAAGCGGCACGGTCAAGGAGATTCGGGTCAAAGAAGGCGAGAAAGTCAAAGTTGGCCAGGTGATTTTCACCCTGGAAGGGGGCGCGACCGCCCAGCCGGAAAAGCCGAGGCATGCTCCGGTCGAGCACATTTCCGAGCAACATGAGGCTCGCTTGTCGCTTCAGGCGGCGATACAGGCCGAAGGAAAAACCGAAGCACAAGTATTTCTGCCGGATCAGCCGCCGGCTTTTGCGCCCAAAGCTTTTGCCATGCCGGAGCAGTTGGGCAAGGTTGCGGGCACGGAATATCGCGCGCCTGCGCCCGCCGCACCTCACGTCCGTCGCCTAGCGCGGGAGCTTGGGGTGGACATTTACGGGGTGAAAGGCGGCGGCCCCGGTGGACGCATCAGCGAAGATGACGTCAAGGCTTACGCCAAATCGTTGCTCACTTCGGCCACGGCGGCACAATCGGCGCAGGCCAGTCATTTCGCCCAACCAGCGCTTCCCGATTTCACCAAATTCGGGAAAGTGGAGCGCGTCTCCATGCGCGGTGTGCGGCGCAAGACGGCCCAGCATCTTTGGGAAGCCTGGACCACGATCCCGCACGTCACCCAGCAGGACAAGGCCGACATCACCGAACTGGAACAATTGCGCGCGCGTTTTGCGCCCAAGGCGGAAGAAGCGGGTGGCAAGATGACGGTGACGGCGATCGCACTGAAAGTCTGCGCTTCCGCCTTGAAAGTTTTCCCTCAATTCAATGCCAGCATTGACATGGCGAAGGAAGAGATCGTTTACAAGCAGTACATCAACGTCGGCGTCGCCGTGGACACCGATCGCGGCCTGTTGGTCCCGGTGATTCGCGATGTGGACAAGAAAAATATCGTGGAACTGGCCGCTGAACTGACCCAGATTTCTCACAAAGCCAAAGATAAGAAGCTCACGCCGGCGGAAATGGAGGGCGGGACCTTCACCATCACCAATCTGGGCGGCATTGGCGGCACCGGGTTTTCGCCCATCGTGAATTATCCCGAAGTCGCGATTCTCGGACTGTCGCGCTCCAGCATGGAACCGATCTGGATGAATGGCAAATTCGAGCCGCGGCTGGTGCTGCCACTTTCGCTCTCCTACGATCATCGGTTGATCGACGGTGCCGATGCTGCCCGATTCCTGCGCTGGATCGCAGAAGCCTTTGAGCAACCCTTCCTGCTGTCGGTGCAGGGATAAGTTGTGGGGCGGACACTCTTGTCCGCCGCTTTTGAAGTTGATTTTTGTTTAGGATCCTGTTTGCTCTGTGTGGTTACAGAGGACGCGAATGAGGTTGAATCAGTAAGGTCCAAGTCCAAAGCGGCGGACAAGAGTGCCCGCCCCACACAACCCTGGTTGGTCTCTTTTCTCATCTCATGACTGAGACTTCGAATTTGCACATTGCAGTAGTGGGCGGCGGGCCGGGTGGTTACGCGGCTGCCTTTCTGGCCGCCGATCTGGGAATGAGGGTCACCCTGATTGACCCTGAGGCGAATCCGGGCGGAGTCTGCCTGTATCGCGGCTGCATTCCTTCGAAAGCTTTGCTGCACGTGGCCAAGCTGATCGACGAGTCCCGCCACGCCACAAATTGGGGAATCGAATATGGTGATCCCAAAATCGATTTGGCACGCCTGCGGTCGTGGAAAGAGGGCGTAGTAAAGAAGCTGACGGGCGGGCTCGGCGTGCTTTCGAAGCAACGCAAAGTGGAATACATTCAGGGGCGGGCAGCGTTTGAGAATTCCAACACCCTGCGGGTCTCCAAGGCTGGCGGCGGCGATTCGAGTCTGACTTTCGATCGCATTATCCTCGCGACCGGTTCCCGCCCCGCCGTTATTCCCAGCCTCAAACTCGACAGTCCGCGAGTCATGGATTCCACTTCTGCTCTGAATTTGAGCGAGGTGCCGGGAACACTGCTGGTGATCGGCGGTGGCTACATCGGCCTGGAGCTAGGCACGGTGTACGCGGCTCTTGGGTCGAAAGTATCTGTGGTCGAAATGCTGCCCGGGCTCCTTCCTGGCGCCGACCGCGACCTGGTTGTGCCTTTGCACAAGCGCGTGGAAAAGATTTTCGATTCCATTTTGCTGAACACGACCGTCGCGGCTATGAAAGAAGAGCCAAACGGCATTCGGGTGAGCTCCGATGGTCCCGAGGTCAAGGAACGCGAGAGAGTCTTCGACAAAGTTCTGGTTTCAGTAGGGCGCAAGCCGAATTCCGAGATCGGAGGCTTGGACAAAACGCAGGTTCGAGTCGGCGCGCTCGGATTCATTGAGGTGAACAAGCAATTGCGGACCAACGATCCCGCCATTTATGCGATTGGCGACGTGGTCGGGGAGCCCATGCTGGCGCACAAAGCAACGCATGAGGGACGCACCGCGGTGGAGGCCATCGCCGGACACAGAGTCGCATTCGAGCCTTCTGCCATTCCCGCCGTAGTTTTCACCGATCCCGAGATCGCCTGGTGCGGTCTCACCGAAACTGAGGCGCAGAAGGAAAGCCGCGACATCAAGGTGGCCAAATTTCCCTGGGCCGCGTCGGGCCGGGCCATGACCTTGGACCGGACGGAAGGCATGACCAAGCTCATTCTCGATCCCCAGACCGAGCGCGTGCTGGGAGTGGGCATTGTGGGCGCGGGCGCGGGAGAACTTATCGCGGAAGGCGTACTCGCGGTGGAAATGGCGGCGGTCGCCAAAGACATCGCTCTCACGATTCACCCACATCCCACGCTTTCGGAGACGATCATGGAATCAGCCGAAGTTTTCTTTGGCACCAGCACCGACATCTACCGGCCAAAGAAAAGTTGAACTCCCGCCTCCCTAGGCCTGTCCGTTTCGATGTGGCGAGAGCGCCTACATTACAATGAGTTTCTTCACGGCACTACTCCACGATCCTAGGCTGGAGAAGGAATTATGTTTTCTTTGCTGAAACGAGCGCTCGGGCCGCTCATCTGTCTGGGAATTGTTCTGGTGATCGCTCTGCCGTCTTTCGGCGATCAGCTGTCGCCGGCACAGCAGTCCGCGAGCGGGAACGGGACCAACCCCGCGAACGGGTCGGCAGGTGATCCACTCGGCCGCAACACCCCCAGCGGCACTCTGTATGGATTTCTCCAGGCCGCACAATCGGGGAACTATTCGATCGCGGCACAGTATCTGCAGATATCCGCTGCCAGGCGTCAGACCCAAGGCGACGACTTGGCTTCCAAACTGAAAGTGGTGATTGATCGCTCTTTCTCCGGCGATCTGCGGCGAATCAGCAATCAACCGGAGGGGACGCCGCAGGAAGGAATGCCCCTGGACAAGCAGCGCGTCGGCACGCTTAACGCCGGGGACGTTGAGGCCGATCTCATTCTTGTCCGCGTCCCCGATGCTGGAAGCGCAAGAATCTGGCTCATCTCCTCCGACACTCTGGCCAAGGTCCCTGAGCTTTACGAGCAAGCCGCCGTGCACCAGGTAGAGACTCGTCTTCCTCAGGCTTTAGTGCGTCACCAGTTTTGGGGGCTTCCCTGGTGGCAGTCGCTCGCGATATTGCTCGCGATTCCGGTCGCTGCGCTCCTGGCATGGATAGTAGTTCAGATCCTGTGGCTGCCTTGGGATCTCTGGGCACGCTATCGGCAACATGCCGTGGCCGCGGCGTGGAGGTCGTTTGTGCGGCCGCTCTGGTTGGTGCTCGGCGTCCTGGTTCACGGCATTCTCGTGTCTTACGTTCGCATTCCAGTGTTGCAAAGGCACCACTACCAGCAGGTGGCCGGCGTAATAGCGGTGATGGGCGGCAATTGGCTGCTGTGGCGGGTTTTGCGAGAGGTGATGCGAAGTGTGAGGCAACGCGCCATTCTTTCGGGGCGGATGGGCACCGGCTCGCTCATCATTTTGGGCGAGCGCGTGCTTAAGGTTGTGATCTTCGTTCTGGCGATTTTCCTCATACTCGGCACTCTCGGCTTCAACCTCACCACGCCCCTGGCCGGACTGGGCATCGGCGGTATTGCCATCGCCTTCGCCGCCCAGAAAACGCTGGAGAACCTGTTCGGTGGGGTTTCGATTCTCGGGGACGAAGTTATCCACATTGGAGATGTCTGCCGTTTCGGTGATCGCGTAGGCACGGTGGAGGACATCAGCCTGCGGTCGACTCAAATTCGCACCCCGGACCGGACCGAGCTGTTCATTCCGAACGGCTCACTGGCCACGATGAACGTAGAAAACTTGAGCCGGCGCGACAAGATTCTGTTCAACACCAAGCTGGGGCTGCGTTACGAGACTTCGCCTGACCAGATGCGTTACGTGCTTGCGCAGGTCCGTCGCCTGCTTTACGAACATCCCAAAGTGGAAACCGAAGGCGCACGGAATCGCTTTATCGCATTTGACGAGAGTGCTTTGACCCTCGAAATTTTTTCTTACATCCTTACCCGGGACTTCAACGAGTTCCTGGCCATTCGCGAGGACCTTCTGCTCCGGATCATGGACATTGTGGCCGCGGCCGGCACGAGTTTTGCCTTCCCGTCGCAGACCGTTTATCTGTGCCGGGATTCTGGTGTGGACAAGGAGAAAGCGGAGAGGGTCGCTCGCCAAGTGCAGAAATGGCGCGAGAGCAACCAATTACCTTTTCCCGACTTCAAGCCCGCCGACATTTCCGAATTCAGCAATTCGCTGCCTTATCCACAGCCTGGGTCGGCTCTGGGGAACAGAAAGTGAGGGTGTTTCTGTGCGCGGGGCAGTCCATTTGATTGTTTTCAACAGCTACTGCGGCGTTGCCTGCGCCGCAAGTTGATTCCTGAGGAGACACCGATGCAGAGCTCTACCGCTAGTCCGGCGGCCGTTGGCAATGTTTCACCAGCGTGGATAAAGACTTCTGGCGCAAGACTGTACGATGAATTGGCCGCCAGGTATGGGGCGTCGCAGAGCGCGCGAATTCAGCGAGGCCTGCGGCAGGTGACTGAGTTCTGGCGCGAAGAAGATGGTGACGCCGCGGGTTTTGGAGATTTTGTACGCGCCCATTTCGCCGGAGATCAGGCGACCCTGGATACGATATTCAATCGCCTGGAGCGCATGCTGGAACAGCTCAGTGGGCACATGCACGAGATCAACCGCGAGTTTCGCCAACAGCTGGACCTCGATCTCGGCCCTCTGCTTCCGTTAGACGAAATTATTGGCGGCTATGATCCATCGGCGCACGTCGTGGATGACTTCTTTCAGAATAAGCTTGCCTTTGTCGTGCTCCTGAATTTTCCCCTCACCACGCTTGATGAACGCCTGAGAGATGGTCGGTCCTGGTCGCGCCGGCAGTGGGCTGAAGTGCGGCTCGGGCAAAGCTTCTCTAAGCGGATTCCCGCTGACGTGAACCAGGGCATCGCGCAGGCCGAAGCGCAAACCGGCCAGTACATCTCGGAATACAACATCTGGATGTACCACCTGTTGGATTCGCGAGGGCAGCGCCTGTTCCCGCCGAAAATGCGCCTGCTCAGCCATTGGAACCTGCGCGACGAAATCAAGGCCGGCTACGCGGACTCGTCGAACGGCCTGGCCAAGCAGCGCACGATCCAGCAAGTGATGGAGCGCATCGTCACCCAGACGATACCCGCGCTTGTGGTTAATAATCCCGCGGTTGATTGGAATCCGTTCACTAACCAGGTGACTCCCGCGGCCGCGAGGGATTCTGACGCCCCGGCTGCGGCCGCCGAGCCCAGCAACGCCCCCGAGCCAGATACCCGATACGCGATGCTGCTGAAGACATTTCTTGCCTCGAAGAAAGCGGACCCGTATTCCCCGACTGCGCCCACGCTGATCGCTCGTCGTTTTGACGAAAACCGGGAGATTCCCGAAGCCCGGATTCGGACCATGCTGGAGCAAGTCGTGACTTCGCCTTTGGTTCCGCAGGTGGCGAGGCTGATCGAATCGCGGCTCAAGCGTCCGCTCGAGCCCTTTGATATCTGGTACAGCGGCTTCCGGCCGGGCAGCCAGTACACGGAAGCTCAACTGGACGAACTGGTCGCGAAGAAATACCCGACCCCTCAGGCTTACCAGCAAGACATTCCCAATCTGCTGCTGAAACTGGGCTTCTCCTCAGAACGCTCGCAATACCTGGCCAGCAATATTGTGGTTGATCCGGCGCGCGGGGCAGGCCACGCCATGGGCGCGGGAATGCGCGGGGAGAAGGCGCACCTGCGGACTCGCGTGGAAAGAAGCGGCATGGACTACAAGGGCTTTAGCGTTGCTGCCCATGAAATGGGGCACAACGTCGAACAAACTTTCTCATTGAACAACGTTGACCATACTTTGCTGAGGGGCGTGCCCAATACCGCGTTTACGGAGGCTTTTGCTTTCGTGTTCCAGGGCCACGACCTGGAGCTGCTTGGACTGCCCGCGCCCGACATGAGAAAGGAGGCCGAAAAAATACTGAATAATTTTTGGGCCACTTACGAGATCTCCGGCGTCGCGCTGGTTGATATGGCCGTCTGGCACTGGATGTACGAGCATCCGCAGGCTTCACCGCGCGAACTGAACCATGCCACGGTGCAGATCGCCAAAGAGGTGTGGAACCGGTACTACGCTCCTGTCTTTCACAAAAATGATGTCATGCTGCTGGGCGTTTACTCCCACATGATTGATGCATTTCTGTACCTCCCCGACTATCCGATCGGTCATTTGATTGCGTTTCAGATTGAAGAACAGATGAAGAAGGCGGGGGCGATCGGTCCGGAATTTGAGCGCATGGCGAAGATGGGCGCGGTCACTCCCGATCTGTGGATGGAGCACGCCACCGGAAGGCCTGTCGGTTCGGAAGCCTTGCTGGAAGCGGCGGAGAGGGCATTCGTCGCGGTCAACGGCGGCCACTGAAGGCGCGAATTCAGCGGCGGCGCGAAGCAGTGGATCCGCGAGTCAGTGATCCGCCGCGATCGAGAGCGAAGCGCGATTGCGTCTCGACGTCCACCACCGCAACGCCAAGTGCGTTGGCCAGTAGACCAGGAGTGGCACGACAATCAAATAGGCCAGCAAATACAACCATCCCGGCACGACGTGTTGCTCGCGAAACAGTGGTCCGCGAGCCCAGTTGACATCATGCTCCGGCCGCCAGAAATAATTGATGGGCACCACCACCCAGGCGGTGAGAGTCTGATACTTCCATCCGCGCCGATCGTATCCCAACCGCCAGATCGCCCACAGCAACAGAGGCGGCGTAACCAGGTGAAATAGGCTCAGAAGGCGGACAGGTAGCGGCACCGTGCTGTCGAACATGAATTCGGTGCCGCCGATGAGGTGCCTGCCGCTCAGGGCCGCACCCAGTAAATCGATGGTGTAGAGACTTTGGAATAGGAGCAGCCCGGAGGCCTGCGAGGAAAATAGTAGTGGGCTTTCCAGCCACAGTGCCGCGGAGATGAAAAAATTTCCCAAATCGCAGAAATAGAGCAGGTTCTGCGCGCCATAGTGTTTCCAGTACAGGGGCGCCCACACTACCACCCAGACGGTCCACAAAATCTTCAGCCAAACCGGCACGCGCATGGCCGCCATTGTAACTTCCAATTACCACAGTAACTTGCTGGCCCTGAACCCTCTACCTACCATTGACTACTATGAGTTACCAAGCGCTATTATTCTGCCCGGACGAAAAAACGGCTCGCGTAGTCAGCCAAGTATTGAGTGAACTCGAATTCAACGTCGAGCCCTGCAACGAGCCCTTTGCCGCGGTCAAGAAGTTGATGGCCCAGCACTTCGATGCAATCGTTGTAGACTGCGACAACGAGCAGAACGCCGCCCTGCTATTCAAGAGCGCACGCAATTCCGGTTCGAACCAAGCTTCGCTCGCGGTGGCTGTGGTTGAGGGACAGGCGGGCGTGGCTAAGGCCTTCCGCCTGGGCGCCAATCTGGTGCTGACCAAACCGATTCATGTAGAACAATCCAAGGGAACGCTGCGCGTCGCACGCGGTTTACTGCGAAAGGGCCAACCGGCAAAGCCGGCGGCTACAGTTTCGATTTTCCCGGAACCAGCCGTAGCGCCGCCGCTGCCAGCACCCTTGTCGTTTCCTCCGCAGCGTGCCATCACACCGCCCCCCGTGGCCAGCGCTTCCGCCTTCGAAGTTGAAGCAGAACCAAGTCCCCAGCCCGACACGGTCGACGCGGCGCTGCTCGAGTACATGCCCGATTCTGCTCCTTCCCCTGTCGAGAATTCGCAGGAGTCTGCATCCGATTCCACCCGGTCGAAGCAGTACGCCTGGCAGCCCCGCTCCAAGCCGATGGCGGAGCCGATGGCCACGGCCCTGCGCCGGGCCGCTGAAGCTGCGGGAAAATCTGAGTTTGAAAATGCGCCCACGAGTCAGGCTAGCGCCCCACAAACTGGAAGTGGCGCCGCCGCGGCGCCCGCTCGCGCCAAGGAAGTTCCTCTGTCCAATGTCGCCTCGTTCGAATCGAAGTCAGCCACGGCAGCGCGACCGGTGCGCGGTAAAGCGGAAAGCGAAACGAGCCAGGCAGCCGGCGCTACCGAAATCCGAGGTTCAAATTCCGCAGCGCAGACAGTCGAGGCACCCAGCTTTGCGTCGCTTGGCGCTACCCGGGAGCAACCAGCTTCCGACGCGGGTGGCAGCAAGAAGACCCTGCTGATTGCAGTTGTGCTTTTGGCAGTGGCTGCCGCTGGTTATTTTGGCTGGACCAAAATGCAGTCCAGGCAACTCGTGCCGCATTCGACCGCTCCCGCGGAAACAGGGACGGCTTCACTGCCCCCAGCCCTTACTCCTTCGGCAACCGAGGCTCAACCACCAGCGGCGGAGGCTGTAGTACAGCCGCCGGAGCAAGTCTTAAGCGCGCCCAACTCAGTCCCTTCTTCCTCCAAGCCTTCGGCTGCGGTTATCGCGGAAGGTCCTGGGCTCAAGCCATCAACTCCGGCCAAGGCAGCGGGAGCCGAAAATGAGGTTACCGCTTCTAAAGTGCCTGCGGCCGTAAAGACGGAGCCGTCACAGCCTTTGATGGTCAGGAATGATCCCTCCACACCGCCGAAGGCGGAAGCCCCCGCGCAGGAACCAGAGCAGGCGCCGGCCTTAACCGGCATCGCGACCGATAGCAACAGCACGGCCCTCTCCGGCCTGGTGAATACAACGGCGGTCAACGCTTCGAGAGTGCCTCAGCAGATGCTCAGAATCTCGCAGGGCGTTTCGCAGGGTCTCATCCTCAAGAGGGTCCAGCCTATCTATCCTCCCCAGGGCATGCAGATGCGCCTGGAAGGGACTGTCGAACTGCAGGCCAATATCTCCAAGACTGGCAATATAACCGGGATCAAGCAGTTGAGCGGACAAGCCATACTGGGACGTGCCGCAATGGATGCCGTTCGGCAGTGGAAATACAAACCTTACTATCTGAATGGCGAACCGGTCGAAGTTCAAACCCAGATCACGGTGAACTTCAAGCTTCCGTAAACCAAGTTCACCCCGGAACCAACCTGACGGCGCGAGGCTGCACACTTCGCGCCTTGTTTTTTCGCCAAGTTTTACTTCCCCATCAGTGCTCCACTCCGCGAGTTATAATCGAGAGATTGCCCGTCGCCGAAATTCGTTTCTGTGCGCGGGCGGACCGATTTTATGGACTTCAAACTAATCAGCGATTACAAGCCGCGCGGTGATCAAGCCAACGCCATTGAGGCCCTGATTCGGGGTATTTTCGACCGCGAACAGCACCAGGTTCTGCTGGGCGTAACCGGCTCAGGCAAGACTTACACCATTGCCAAGGTAATGGAGCAAGCAAACCGGCCCGCCATTGTGATGGCGCACAACAAAACTCTGGCAGCCCAGCTCTATCATGAATTCAAGAGCTTCTTTCCGCACAACGCGGTGGAATATTTCGTCTCCTATTACGACTACTACCAGCCCGAGGCCTACGTTCCAGCCGCCGACCTCTATATCGAAAAAGAATCCACCATCAACGACGAGCTCGACAAATTGCGGTTGTCGGCGACCCGGTCACTTTTTGAGCGGCGTGATTGCCTGATCGTGTCCTCGGTAAGTTGTATCTATGGCTTGGGCTCGCCTGAGGCCTACTACGGCATGCTGCTCTTCCTGGAGAAGGGCCAGAAGATCAAGCGCGAGGATATTACCCGCAAGCTGGTGGAGATTCTTTACGAGCGCACTGATGGCGACTTCCGGCGCGGTACGTTCCGTGTACGTGGCGACGTAATCGAAATCTTCCCCACCTATGACGACATGGCGTACCGGGTTGAGTTGTGGGGAGACGAAGTGGAGTCACTTTCGCAGATTGATCCTCTGTTCGGCACGGTGAAGCAGAAATACGTCCGCCTGCCGATTTATCCCAAGACACACTATGTCATGAAGCCGGAGACTCGCGACAAGGCAGCACAGTCGATCCGGGAAGAACTGCTCTGGTGGGAAGCCGAACTGGAGAAGCAAGGCCGGCTAGTGGAGGCGCAGCGGGTGCACCAGCGCACCATGTATGACCTGGAGATGATCAAGACCATGGGCTACTGCCATGGCATCGAAAATTATTCCCGCCACTTCACCGGACGGCTGCCAGGCGAACCGCCGCCGACCTTGCTTGATTACTTTCCTCGGGACTTCCTGATGTTTATTGACGAGTCGCATCAGACGGTGCCGCAGTTGCATGGCATGTATCACGGCGACCGTTCACGCAAGGAGACGCTGGTGGAATATGGCTTTCGTCTGCCGTCGGCGCTGGACAACCGTCCGCTGACGTTTGAGGAGTTCGAACATCGGATGAACCAGATGGTGTACGTTTCCGCTACGCCCGGCCCCTACGAGCTGACCAAATCGGCGGGCGTGGTGGTGGAGCAGATTATCCGGCCGACCGGCCTGGTCGATCCTCCGGTTGAGATACGCCCGGTCAAGGGACAGATTGACGACTTGCTGCACGAAATTCGCGCACGAGTGGCGCGGGGCGAGCGCGTGCTGGTGACCACTCTCACCAAGCGTATGGCCGAGGACCTAGCCGAGTATTACAGCGAAGTGGGCGCCAAGTGCCGCTACATGCACTCTGAAATTGAGACTCTCGAGCGGGTGAAGATTCTGCGCGATCTGCGGAAGGGCGAATTCGACGTATTGATCGGCATCAACCTGCTGCGTGAAGGCCTGGACCTACCCGAGGTCTCATTGGTCGCGATCCTAGACGCCGACAAGGAAGGTTTCCTGCGCTCCAGCGGATCGTTAATCCAAACCATCGGCCGTTGCGCCCGTAACCTGAACGGCCGCGCCCTGCTCTACGCCGACCGTATGACCGACTCGATGAAGAAAGCGATCGACGAAACCGACCGCCGGCGCACCATTCAGGTGGCCTACAACGAGGCCAATGGGATCACGCCCGAGTCCATCGTTCGGCCGCTCGACATGACCCTGGTCAGGATCATCGAAGCCGACTACACCGATCTTACCGACGTCGAGGCGGAGGGCTTGCCCGACTTCAAGTCCCAGAAGGAGCTGGATGCCTACATCGCCAAGCTGGAGAGCGATATGCGCGAAGCCGCCAAACGCTTCGAATTCGAGAAGGCGGCCAAGCTAAGGGACACGATCAAGGAGTTGCGGACGAAGGAGTTTCTGGTTGCATAGGACGTTAGGAGGCAAAGCGATCGAAGTCAATCCTACGTCCGAGCCAGAATACAGAATTAAAGGACGCCATACGTTCTGGACTCATCGCGAGCGTTGAGGAACTCCTTGACCCAGGTTTGGAAGGCCTCCAAGGTCGCCCAGGGCTGTGCGTGCAAGATGTTTCCGTGGCCGAGGCTGGAGGCGGGGCGGCTTAGCGAGTTTCGGCAGGCGGTACAGGCTGTCTCTGCGCGCGCTCAAAATCACAGACCTGATCAGGGAAGCTTGATTTCCGGACCATTCAGGAAGTCGCAGTCGCGGCCCGAGACTTGGTTCTGGCTTCGTTCTCCGCCTGCTTTTCCACCGCGTTGAGTTCCTTTTCGATGGAGGAGAACCGGCGTAGGATTTCGTGCATACGCACGGCCATGTTGCGGATGGTCTCGATTTGTGAGCGCTCGGCGGCCGAGAGCGATCCCGGGTCCAGCACCAGCAGTTCAGAGTTGCCCAGAACCGACGTCAGCGAGTTGTTTAGCGTGTGCCGCACGTCCAGCATGTAACGGCCCAACGTGGCCTGCTGCTCCAGAGACTTCTTAGCCTGCTCGGCGCGATGGGCGCGCACCAAGGCCTGGCCCAGCCGCAAAATTTCCGCCGAGACCAGCACCAGCGCATCCAGCCAGCCTTCTCGCTGCTGCAGGATTCTGACCTGTGGCCCAGCCTCCCCGGCGGATAGCTTATCCTTCGACACGAACAGTACCGGCTTGCCCGACGGAGTGAGAGCGTTGAACACAGAAGGCAGACCTGCGGGGCGCACCGATCCGACAATGGCCAGATCGAAGCCGTCCGCGTCCAGATCGCGGCAGACATCGGCGCTCATCAGGGTAAATGCCGGCGCGTTCCGTTCTCCCTGCCAACGATCCATGACGACGCGCGAAAATTCCGGGTCGTCCGAAATAATTAGTGCCGTGGCCTGGTCCAATCTGGTCTCCGTTCCCTCGATCTTGGGTCCAAAAAAATCGCGCGTCTGAACGATCGCTTCTGAACCACCCTGCGTCTGGGTGATCGTCCGCGTAGATGATTCGTGCACTTAGATGGTCATCCGCCTGGACGACCTGTCGCCTAGACTTTGTCGTCCTCTTCCGGTTGTTGGTAAGTGTCCGCCGACTCCTCATGCCCCTCAGCAGCACTTTTCACCTCGAACTCGGGGACATCGGAATTAGCCGGGGCCAACTGCACGCCGGCTGCCGCGGCCCGCGCCCGCATGGCCGGCGGCTGAGACGGTCGCGCGCTGGCCGCTTTCTTGCCGGTGCGAGCCAGGGCCGCGTCTACTACGTTGCGCAGGTCTACGAGCATGCGCAGGGGACTGCCGGCAGAATATTCGGCGTGGAACATCACCTTCCAGGACTGACAGATCATGCGCAATCGGGCAACCGGCTCGTCGGCCGAGAATTGTGCCGAGCGGCAATCCAGGGTGCTGATTCCACGGGCTTCCAGTTCGCGCAATCCATCCAAAATTGTATTCAGATCCTGGTGCATCAGACGGAAGAAAACTCTCCTCATCAGGAAGCTGAAGCGGGTAAACGCCACCATGGCGATGGGCTCGAAATAGTCTTCTCCCACCGAAATCTTGAGCTTTCTGCCCTTTTCCAGAGTGCCACTGGTAAGCAGTTCGTTCAGGCTGCGGCATGCGTCGGCAGCCTGGATGAAATCATCGAGGGGTTGAAGCCATGAAGGAAGGCTCAAGTCCACGCTTCCCAGAACCGGATCCAACATTTGGGCCACGTAGTCCAGATCCACGTCTGTGTCCTCCAGGCGGGAGGGAGCGCAGTGGGAAAAATACTGGACCAGCAGGAAATCAATCTTGTCGCGATCCGAGTCAAGCCGAGTCGCGCGGTGCAGATGATGCTCTAACAGTGTCTGCAGGCCTTGCTCGCTGGTCAGATTTGTGGTCTGAAGGAACTGGCGCAATTGATGGACCTGTATCTTCTGGTCCATCTCCAGAAACCATTGACGAGCTTGCTCCACGGACTCCTGCGGCGGATCGTCGATAGATGCTTCCAGATCGTCGCAAGCAGGCAGATCGATCACAAACTCGCGAGCCAATGCGCTGTACAGAGGATGGAGCAGGCGCGCTTCGCGCCACTCCGAGGCCATATCCTTCGTTTTCGGTGTCACAGTCATGATTTCACGATCCAGTTGGAGACTTCTTGGGTAAAGCGGGCGGCTACGGCAGTGCGTCCGCTGGTATATTGCAGCGCCACAACGGAAGCTTCGGCGTCCAGTGTGCCATCGGAATTCTGCAGCCGTAGCATGTCGGCAAACTCCAGGGGCAACGTCGACGAGAACAGAACTTCCCGCGCAGTACCGAACTCAATTACGGTGCTTTCGGTAGAAGCCTTTTCCCCGACAACTCGAGTCAAGCGCACCGGAATGCGAACAGGACTCGCCTCCGGAAAGAATTTCGCCAACTTAGCGGTGCTGCTTTCCTGTCGGACGCGCGCTCTGCCGGTGGCCTGTGTGGGCACGGCGAATACCTCGGATCTCCAGGGTCGACGCGGCCCAGATCCCCGGGCCCGCCGGTTAGCAGTGGCTGGGCACCCGGACCGCATCGGGAGGAAAGATTGCACGAGCGCGGCCAAAGTCGCTGGGGAATAATTTTTCACCTATGCGATTGATTAATAAAGGTATACGTCAGGATCAAGCGGGGGTGGCATGAGCTGGGTATCGAGGGCTTGTCTCACAATGAAACGCTGTCTCACCAGAACCCCCCGGGCTGCGCGCAGGCGTAATAGCCGCTCCGGCGTGGTTCCGACACGCGTTTCCGGACATCCTTTACACTCCCCGCAGCCCGCTATTGCAGCGCCTGGCTGGCGGACACTTCGTCCCGGACTCCAATGTTGTAGCGCTTGAGCTTGCGATAAAGCGTGGCCCGGCTGATGCCCAGCATCTTGCCGGCAAGCGCCTTGTCACCCTTCACCTGCTCGAAGACGCGCTGGATGGTTGCGCGCTCGATATCTTCCAGATCGGTGCTGGTGAGCCTGGAGCTGGGAGCCTCAACTCCCAGCTCGCCCCCCGGGATGGCCGTGGTGATGGATGGGGGCAGATCATGGAAATCAATGGTCCGGTGGTCGCCCAGTGCTACGGCACGTTCAATGCAATTCTCCAGTTCGCGCACATTCCCCGGCCAGTCATATTGCAGTAATGACTTCATGGCTGCAGTAGTAACCTGAATCGATGCGCCGTGAGCGTAGCGCTCCAGAAACCAGTGCGCCAGCATGGGAATATCAGAGCGGCGTTCGCGCAACGAGGGCAGGCGCACGGTCACCACGTTCAGACGGAAGTAGAGGTCCTTGCGGAACGTGCCGTCACGATACTCCGCTTCGAGATCGCGATTGGTGGCGGCGATCACGCGCACATCCACTTTCACCTTCTGATTGCTGCCCACAGGACGGACTTCCTTCTCCTGTAGAACGCGCAGCAGCTTGGCCTGCATCTCCTGCGGCAGCTCACCAATCTCGTCCAGAAAAATAGTCCCGCCATTCGCCGACTGAAACAAACCCGTCCGCGATTTCACTGCTCCGGTAAAGGCGCCCTTTTCGTAACCAAACAGCTCGCTTTCGATCAATGTAGGGACGAGCGAGCCGCAATCCACGGCCACAAACGGACGTTTGGCGAACGGGCCACGGAAGTGGATGGCGCGTGCCACCAGTTCCTTGCCGGTACCACTTTCGCCAGTGATCAGGACCGGAGTGTGAGTGTCCTTCAAGCGCGAAATCATGCGCAATACGTCCTGGATTTTGGTGGATGCCCCCACAATTCCATGCAGTTCCGTCTCTGTGTCCACGCGCTCGCGGAGAAATTCGTTTTCCTCCACCAGGCGAACTTTTTCTGCCATCCGGCGTAGGAAGAGGCGTAATTCCTCCAGTGGGGAAAAAGGTTTGCTGATGTAGTCGTAGGCGCCGAGCTTCATCGCCTGCACCGCAGTTTCGACCGATCCATGACCGGTCATGACCGCAACCTCGGCACGGGGAAGCATCTTCTTCACCCTTTCGAGGAAGGTGAGCCCGGACATGTTCGGCATGACCATGTCTGTAAGAATGATGTGCGCAGGCTGCTCTTCGAGCAGGGCCAAAGCCGACTCCCCGCCGTCGGCCTCCATGCAGATAAACCCGAGGGCCTCGCCCACGGTCACGCAGAGCTGGCGGATGCTCTGCTCGTCATCGACGATCAGGAGGCGGATTCGCAGGTCTTCGCTCACAGTGCCTTCCCCATGGTTTTTTCGACTACTGAGATGAACTGCTGCACCCGGAATGGCTTCTCCACGCAGGGAGCGCCCGTCTCGCGCAGGGTGGCGACAGTTTCTTCATTGGCGATATCCCCGGTGATGAAGACGATGCGATCCGTCAGTTCGGGACGGTGCTGCACCACCCAGGCGTGGACGTCGGCTCCGTTTACTCCTCCTGGCGTGCGCATGTCGGAGACCACACCCAGAAATTCTCCCGACTCCAACAGCCGCACTCCTTGGGCGCCCGACTCGGTGCAGACCACCGAGTAGCCGCTGCGCTCCAGCGCGGCTCGGACGTAGGCCATCACGGCCGGCTCATCCTCGATGAGCAATACCGGCAACGCTGCGGGCTTGGTGACAGGCTGCGTGGTCATCGTTGTAAGACCCCGGCAGCGGCCCCGACCGAGGCCGTTTCTGGCGTAGCAGGAAGGCTTACCACGAATGTCGCACCCTGCCCGCCGGTGTTGTTGTAACAAAGAATCTCGCCGCCATGCTCGTGCACAATGCCGTAGCAGATGCTCAATCCGAGGCCGGTTCCCTTACCTACCTCCTTGGTGGTGAAGAACGGATCGAAGATGCGGTCAGGGTGCGAGATTCCAGGCCCATTGTCGCGAAACGAGATCTCAACCGCGTTGCCCTTGCGCGTGGTAGCAATCTCGATCCGTGCTGCCCGGCCAGGTTCACTGACCGCGTCGTAGGCATTGTTCAGGATATTCAGGAACACCTGCTGCAATTGGTGCGAATCGCCAATCACACTAGGCAGTTCCTGATCCAGATGTTCGACGACTTCCACGCCGTGGCTTTGGAAATCGTAAGAGCGCAGTTGAACCGTGCGCCGCAGAATGGGATTCAGCTGCAGCGCCTTTCGCTGCGGCGGCATCTGGCGGGCAAAGCTCAGTAGGTTCTGTACGATCTGCTTGGTGCGTTGCGCTTCCTGCAGGATGACCCGCAAGTCTTTGCGCGCACTCTCCGGCACTTCGGCATTTTCCATCAACAGATCGGCAAACCCCAGAATGGCCGTGAGCGGATTATTGACCTCATGTGCGACGCCGGAAACCAGTTGCCCCACTGCCGCCATCTTCTCCGCATGCATCAGTTTCGATTGCAAGCTGGCGGCATCGGTGACGTCGGTCATAACCACCACCAGGCTGGTCACCTGGGACTGCTCATCGCGCATAGGACTTAGGTTGACCGAGAAGTGTCCTATCCTCCCGTCCCCGCGCAGGATCTGGAGCTCGAGATTGTCCACCTGGCGTCCGGCCAGAGTAGCGCTTAGAGCTTCGCTGAGAATCGCACGCCGGGATGAGGCCACCAGCTCTTCCAGGGGGCGTCCCAGCAACTGTTTTTGTTCGTAACCCATGTCGTACCAGCGTCGGTTGGCGTAGCTGATCAGTCCGGCGGTATCCGCCACCAGGATCAGGCTCTGCGTGTTGTTCAGGATCTTTCCGGAGAAGTCGCGCTCGCGCTGCAATTCCGATTGGAAGGTTTTCAGCCCGCTGATATCGAGCATCAAGCCTCGGTACTGGGCGATCCGGCCCTGGCTGTCGCGCACCGCGAAGGCATTGATCAACACATAGACGATCGATCCGTCGCGGCGGCGCAGCGCCTCCTCATGATTCCGGACCACGCCGTGTTCCTGCATGTGCCGGGCAAGTTCCTGGTGCCGTTCCGCCGAGAAATAAACCTGAGTACGAACGTCAGCCTGCAGTAACTCTTCTCGGCTGCCGTAGCCCAGCATGCGGACCAGCGCGTCGTTCACCTCGACAAAGCGGCCGTCGGGCGTGGAAAAGAACAGCCCTTCCTGGATATTGTCGAAGAGTTCGCGATAACGCTGTTCTACTTCCCGGCGGTCGCTAATGTCTTTAAGCACATGGACGATCTGCATCCCCTCGCTGCTGGCACCGTGCACCCGCGAACTGGAAACCAAATAAGTACGCTCCAACAGGGGATGAACATACTCGTCATCTCCGTCTCCGGTATTTCTGCAGAAAGGGCAGGAGCGCATCGGAGGAGCGTCGCCCATGGCCAGCAGAGCAGACATGTTGACCCCGATGAGGGCTTGGGGGGCGACTCCGATGAAATCGGCCAGCGAGCGGTTCACCCGTAACACATTGCCCGACTCGTCGTGGGCGACGATGAAGTCGCTGATGGCATCGAAGATTTCGACCCAGTGGCGGTTGGCTTGGTCCATCCGTGTGAACAGGCGGGCATTTTCCAGCGCCACCGCAGCGTGCCCGGCGATGGCTTGCAGACCCTGCTCGTCCCCATCGGGTAAGGGCTGGACGCGACCCTCGAGGCACAGCACGCCGACCAGTTCCCCGGACGCTCCCAGCAGTCGCACCAGGGTGCAATCGCTCCCGCCTAATTCGGACGCCAGTGCTGGACCCAATAATTCCGCCGCCGTGCCGGGGACAGTGGCTCCCTCTCTTCGGGCCAGAGCCTCTTCCACGGCATGGCTGAAACGCCGCAGCAGCTGGGGATCCCGGATTTCCTGACCGTCGGCAGAGTGCAAGACCAGAGTTTCCAGGCCAGCTTCCTGCTTGACCGAGAGCGCGGCCCGACGCGCACCCAGAATGTCCGCGGCGCGGCCGGAAAAACTCCGTGCAAACTCCGGAAGCCTCAGATGGGATTTCAGTTCCAGGGCTAGCCCGGTCAGCGATTCAGCCCGCTTGCGATGCTGCTCGGACTGGTGCAGGTTGCGAGTTACTTCCAGCGCGACCGCAACCTGTGCCGCCAGAGCGCGAGCGCGGCGAATATCCTCCTGCGAGATGCCAGCTTCATCCAGCTTATCGAGCACACCGAACATTCCCAAGACTTCGCCGCCGGTATCGAGAAGCGGGACGGTTAACAATTGCCGCACCCCAAACTTAGTAAGAATCTCCAGATTCACGCTGGGAATCTTGCTGGGATCGTCAGACCAGAAAACCTCCTTGGTAAGCAAGGCACGGCTCGCGGGTCCTGCGGGAAGTACGAAATCCACTTGCTGCGACCGGCCATTTTCTGCGGCCCAGCGGACGTGGAAGGCGTCGCTTTCCAGGAGTCCGATGAAGCCACGTCCGAAGCCCAGGAAGTCTGCCGCGCGGAGTGCAAACCGCTGTAGGAAATCATCCAGCTGGCCGAGGGAGCCAAGCTCGGCCGAGATGTCAAGCAATTGATGGAGTTCGTGGGCCTGGCCACGGGCGGTGTTGTAGAGTTCCGCATTGGCGATTGCCACCGCCCCAAAACCGGCAACCACGGAAATCAGCGACTTCTCTTCCTGGGTGAAGACGCCTTCCTCGCGCGGGTACACCAGAACTGCGCCCTGGGTGACGGAGGTGCGGAACGGCGCAGAAATCAGCATCCCGGACGGAACCAGCTCGCCCAGCGCATGGGTTGCGGGATCAATGGTCACGCTGATGGGCTCACCCGCCGCTACCGCCCGGCTGGCAAGATCGGCCGCAAACTGTAACCCCCGGCGATCATGCCGGGCCCGCACCGAAGCCGCCAATTGAGGGGACTCCGCGGCCACCGCGCACAGGCCGAACCCCGTGGCTTCCCGCAGAAGGATGCAAACCAGACGGGTGCGCAAAAGAACCCGGAGCCGGTCGGCAACGGCCTCCACCACCGCCGTGGCCTCAGGTGCGGAGCGCAGCACCTGGGCGACGTCGGCCAGAATCTCGGTCCGCCGGCGCTCCTCCCGGGAAACCTGGATGAGGCGACCGGCTTCCAGTAGACTGCCCAGTTGTCCGGCCAGAATCGTAGCCTTGGCGGCCAGGTCCTCGTTGAAGAAATCCGGATCTGTGCAATGCACAAACGTCGCTGCTCCGATGGCCTCGCTGCCCACCACCAAGGGCGCTCCCATGATTGATCGGGCGCCATACTCGGCCGCCATCAGATAACGGGCAGGATCCAACCGGTTCTTTAAGACTGCTTTGCGTTGTTGAAAAGCTTCGATAGCGACCGCACTCTGGCTCGCCGTCAGCCGCGTGCCCCGGAAACGGTCGGCCCGCGGCCCATCGGCCTCCGCGCCCATCAACTCGTCGGCGGACACCCGCTGCCAGAAATACGCTCCATCCACGTGAAAAAACTCGCGCGTTGCCTGACAAAACAGGCGAATCAACGCTGGCGGCGAGGTGCCATCGGCGGCGGCAGCAGAAAACCTGAGCAGCAGTCGCTGAAAAGCATCGTCGGAACGCGGACCGCCGCCCGGCGTCACGGTTGTATTCCCGGCTGACATGGTCAGACTGTTACCGCCCACCCGGTACGAAATTTACAAGTAGTTTATATACAGCAAATTAGCTTGCAATCTCAATTTGAGTCAAGGGAATAAAGGGTCGGGTGCCGAGTTGTGAAATCATGGTACAAACGCCCGGATTGTCTCATCCTGAGATACTTGCAGGCTGATGAGACGACCCTTAACTCTCCATCAAGGTCCACCGACTCCTGCGGCTACACGGAACCTATTTAGATTCATTTACTTAATACGTTGGGACAAATTCTTACTCGCCCCCTGCAGGCTGGCATGGTCATTGCACTTGCATTGCTGGGGAATTCCCCATGCTCAGGAGAAACTCGTGCGGTTAGCAAAGACGCAGCAATGGGTGGCTAGTCTGTGGTTGGGATTCGCGGCGGCAACGGCGGGTGTCGCGACTATCTGCACGGTTCCGGCGATGGCCCAGCAGGATAGCAAGATCGAGGAACTAACTCGCAAGGCCAAAACAAAAGTGGCGCCGGTCTATCCCGATGTGGCGCGACGCATGAGCATCACGGGCACGGTACGGCTGGCGGTAGTGGTGGCCCCGAATGGGGTGGTGAAGAGTACGAGAGCAGTTGGCGGCCATCCAATTCTGGTCAATGCCGCCATGGACGCAATGAAGAAGTGGAAGTTCGAACCTGCCCCAATAGAGAGCAGCGGAATTGTGGAATTCAAATTTCAGCCAAACTAGGCCCAAATCGGAGTGGTTCGCCCAGCGCCGGCGAAGCGCGGCAGCAGAAAGAGGACGGAGGGATGGCATGACGATCGGCAAGAAACTTTATTTGGCCTTCGGAGCGGTACTTGCGATGGTCGTGGTGCTGTTTGCCGTGAACCTGTGGTCCGTGCATCGCGAGCACAGCGCCAAGACTGCGGCCTCGCAGGCGCTCGAACTGGCGGAGGCCACCGACAAAATCAGATTTCAGATGATGCAGAACCGCCTCTATCTGACCAACTACCTGCTCAGCGGCGACAGCCGTGAAGCCGACCACGTAAATGACGGAATCCGCAGCTTCGCCGACCGGATGGAAGTCGCGACCTCCCTATCTACGTCCGAACAGCAGCGAACGGCGCTGGCCAAAGTTCAACAGACGGAGCAAAGCTGGGCCCGTGACTTCGCTGAGCCCTTAATGCAAAAACGGAAAGACGTGGATCAGGGCAACTCCACCGTAGCTGAATTGCAGATCTTTTACTTGCAGAAAGATGCAGGCAGCTGGGTAAAAGCCTCCACCGAATATCTCGACACGGCCGACCAGGAAAGCAAGAACGTGCTCGAAGACCGCCGGAAGAGCGACGAGAGCGCCAGCAATTGGACGGTCGGAATCGCTCTGTTCAGCACACTGGCGGCACTGGCCGTGGGCATGATCATTGCCTACCGCACCGCCAAATCCATCACCCAGCCCCTGGTCGAGCTCATGCAGGTCACCAAACAGATCGGTACGGCCGGCGACTTGGATCATCACATCGACATCCAGCGCGAGGACGAGATCGGCGAACTGGCGAGAACCTTCAACGGCATGGTGAGCTATCTGAAGGAGATGGCCGCAGTCTCGGAAGCCATCGCAGGCGGAGATCTTTCCGTTCAGGTCACACCCCGCTCCAAGGACGACACCCTGGGTAACGCAAAAGTGCGCATGGTGACCGGACTGAGAACCCTGGTGAGCAACGTACGCGATGCCGCTTCTCAGGTAGCCAGCGCTTCCAGCCAGGTGGCGGGCGCTTCCGATGATTCGGCCAAGGTCAGCCTGCAAACCGCGTCTGCCATCGACGAAGTGACCAGCACGATGCACGAGATGAGCGTCAATGTGCAAAACATGGTGAAGAACACTCAAACCCAGGCCTCGAGTGTAAGCGAGACCTCAGCCTCAATCGATCAGATGGTGGCCTCCATTCAACGTGTGGCCGACACCGCCAAGGTTCTGCTCGATATCTCGAACCGCTCGCGGGAGGAGGTCCACAGCGGTATCGCCACCATGGAAAAGGCCACCGACGGCCTCAACAAGATCAATGTCACCATCCGTTCCTCGGGTGAAATCATCGACGTGCTCGGACAAAGGGCGGACGACATTGGCAAAATCATCGAAGTCATCGATGATCTGGCCGAGCAAACCAACCTGCTGGCACTCAACGCGGCCATCGAAGCGGCACGGGCCGGGGAACACGGCCTGGGTTTTGCCGTAGTCGCCGACGAGGTCCGCAAACTGGCGGAAAAATCCGCGCAATCGACCAAGGAAATTTCCGAGTTGATCCAGAGTATTCAGAAAGAAGCCCGCAAGGCCGTGGAGAACATGGACCGCAGCACCAGCATCGTGAACGATGGTCTCGGTCTGGGTCAGGAGTTGAATACCGCCCTGCGCAAGATCTCCAACGTCGTGACCGAGGTGTACAAGTTCGCACAGGAGATCGGCGCCGCCACCAACGAGCAGTCGCATGGCTCGTCCCAGATCGCGCGCGCCACCACCCGCTTGAACGAGATCACGCACGAGATCAATTCAGCCGTCGAGGAACAGGCTTCAGGAGCACAGGCCGTGGTCAAGGCCATGGAGCGCATGCGTGAACTGGTTCAGCAGACCACTTCCGGTTCCACTGAACTGGCGGCCTCAGCCGAGCAGATGTCAAAGATGTCCCGCGATTTACTGGACGCCATGCACCGTTTCGCCCTGGAGCAGCCAGAACGTACCCCCACGCGTTACGAAGAGCAGACAGCGGTCAGCGCACGGCGCGCCGCGGCCGGCGCTCGCGCCTGAGCTGCAGAGAACGGCATGAACCCTGAACTGCACATTGTCGGATTCAAGGTGGGGCGCGAAACCTACGGCGTGCCTATCACATCCCTGCACGAGATCGTGCGCGTGCCTGAAATCACGGCTGTGCCCGACGCGCCCGACTACATCGAAGGCGTGATCAATCTCCGCGGCAAGATCGTCTCGGTCATTGATTTGCGCAAGCGCTTCGGCGAACCCGAAACCGTACCCAATCGGCGCAACCGCATTTTAGTGGTTGAACACGGTGGGCGGCTCTCTGGCTTGATCGTAGATGCCGCTTCCGAGGTGATCAAGATTCCTGCGGTTGACGTCGAGCCCTCACCGACAGCCTTACGCGACGGTGGACTTAACTGTGTAACCGGGCTGGGCAAGTATCACGGGCGACTGATTGTGCTGCTCGACATGTCCAAGCTGTTGGACAACAGCGAAGCACGCAAGACCGAACCCGAGGCAGGAAAGAGCGAGGCGCACAGCGCCGTCGCGGCCAAATAGCGGTCCTCTGGCAAGGGGGCAAGGACGAACTCGAACCGATGGGCACATCCACGATCGCGGCGCAGGTCACGGAAGCTGAACTCAAGCTCTTGCAGGCCCTCGTCTACCAGGAGTGCGGCATGCACTTCGACGAACGCCGCACCCATTTCCTTCAGGACCGCCTGCAGCGCCGACTCAAGGAATGCCACCTGGATTCTTTCTACAGCTACTACCGTCTGCTGATCAGCAAGGAAGGCAAGACGGAACTGGCCCAGTTGCTGGAAAATCTAACGGTCAACGAGACCAGCTTTTTCCGCAACAAAGCACAACTGGAGTTATTCCATAAGCACATCCTGGACGAACTCATTCGTCGCAAGCAGGCACAGCGGGATTATTCGTTGCGCATCTGGAGCGCCGGCTGCTCTACCGGCCAGGAGCCTTACACGCTGGCCATGCTGGTCGCGGACAGCCTGGCTTACTTCAGCCTGCGCAATCCACTCGCCGTTCCGGCGCATTCGCCCAAACCCCTGATCCCTCCACCTTGGAAAGTCGAGATCATAGCCAGCGACATCAGCTACGCAGTGTTGCGGGCGGCTCAGGAAGGGCTCTACTCCGAGACTCAAATGGCGAGCGTGGATTACAGCTATCGGTTGCGCTACTTCGATAAAACCGGCGAGCGCTACGCCATCAAGAAGGCTCTAAAGGAATTGGTCCACTTCGACTTCCACAATTTGAAAACAGAATACCTGCCGCAGCGCAACGATGTGATCTTTTGCCGCAACGTCATGATGTATTTCGACGAGCCGGAACAGAAGCGCCTGCTGGAAAAGTTCGCGCGCTGTCTCAATTCCCAGGGCCATCTGTTCGTGGGACACGCCGAAAGCCTGCTTTCGCTGACCGAGAAATTTGTCATGGTACATCGCAACAGCGGAACCGCATACCAGAAGGTTGAGGTGGCGGGATGACTCACTCTTCCGATGAGCGTGGCGCGGAAATGAGGGAACTCTTCTTCGAGACCGCGCAGGAACTGCTGCAGTCGCTCAACGACGAGGCGCTGAAACTGGAAAAGCACCCCGCTGATGTCGAGTTGGTGCGCAGCATCCGCCGCATCGTCCACACTCTCAAGGGTGATGCGGCGGCTTGCGGCTTTCGCGAACTCAGCAACGCGGCGCACGCGCTGGAAGACGCGTTGGCCCTGGAATCTGCGTCCTCGCATGGCCGCCTGGCGGAAGTGGCATTCGCCGCTGCGGACACGTTCGGCTCGATGTTGGCCGCCTACCGCCGCAAGGGGAAGCTGCCTTCGGCTGCGCCTCTGGCGAAAATGATTCGCGAACTCTCGCAGCAACCCAAGACAGCGAACAGCTCAAAAGCCAAGGGCTTAAAAACGACGCGCTCAAAGAAGGCCGACGCGACCGCGGCCGGCCCCGCTGTCCGGACCGAGCCCGCGAGGTGGACCGAATATGAAAAGCTAGCCATCCAGAATGCACAGTCTCGAGGCCAGAACGTGTACCACATCACGACCGGCATCGACCCGAACTGTCTGATGCCGATCGCCGCCCGGCAGCTGATTCTGAACGCGCTGAAGGTCTCCGGCGACATTCTGGCATCCCGGCCCGAGGCGGACCAGCCGCAGAGCGCCAAACGGCTGGAACTGCTGGTAGCGAGCAACAGGTCGGCTGAACAGTTGACTGTCCAATGCCGCATCCCGTCCGTGATTTCCCGTGTCAGCGTGGAACTCGTCGTAGCAGCTCCTCCCCCCGGAAATACTTTCGCGACTGAGCCCGTAGAAGGCAAAGCGGCCAATGCCGCCCACACTTCTGCCGCCCGTCCTTCCTCCTCCCATACTCCCAGCCTGGCGCCTCCGGAAGCCGGAGAAGAGTCTGTGCGTGTCGACAAAACCAATCATGCCCCTGGGGAAAACATTCTGCGCGTCGACGCCGAGCGCATTGATAGCGTGCTCGACCTGGTAGGGGAATTAATTATCGGTAAGTCCATGCTGCAGCAAGCCTTCACCGAATTCGCCCGGCACGTTCCCAAGGAAGCTTTGCGTGGCCGTTTCAGCGATGCCATGGCTTTTCAGTCCCGCGTGCTGAATGACCTGCAGCGTTCGGTCATGAAAATCCGCATGGTCCCTGTAGAGCAGCTCTTCCGGCGCTTTCCCCGCGTGGTGCGAGATGTGGCCAAGCAGTGCGGCAAGGAAGTGGACCTGGTCATGCGGGGCCAGGACACCGATCTGGACAAGAGCCTCTTGGACTCCATTGCCGAGCCTCTTACCCACCTGGTTCGAAACGCAGTCAGCCATGGCATCGAGAATTCCGCAGAGCGTGTCCGTTGCGCAAAGCCGCCTCGGGGCACCATTCATCTCACTTCGTATCACCATGGCAATCAGGTTATTGTGGAGATCAGCGACGACGGTCGTGGTATCGATTCTCAAAAAATCAAGGCCAAGGCCGTGGAGACGGGACTGATCACTGAGGAAGAAGCGGACAGGTTGGGCGAGTCTGCCATTCTCGAACTTGTCTTTAGGCCAGGATTCAGCACGGCCGAGGAGATCACCGAAGTCTCTGGACGCGGCGTGGGCATGGACGTGGTAAAAACCGTGTTACATCGCCTGAAGGGTTCCGTGGAAATCGAGACTCGTACCGGTCAGGGTACTACCTTCCGCCTGAAGTTGCCGCTCACCCTGGCGATCATTCGCGCCTTGTTGTTCAACGTGGAACAACGACTGTACGCCATCCCTCTGAATGCCGTTGCGGAAATTGCTCGCGCCAAAGAATCCGACGTGCACCAGATACATAACTACGAAGTGTTGCAGTTGCGCGACCGTGTCCTCCCCGTGGTCCGGCTGGGACGCGCGCCTGGGTTCGGAATTGACTCCGGCGGCACAAAAATTTTTGTTCTGATCGTTTCCATGGGCGAGCGCAAGCTAGGTCTGATCGTGGACAGTCTGCACGGAGAAGAAGAACTCGTCATTAAGGCGCTGGACGACCAGAGCGTGGCTACGGACTTAATCAGCGGAGCCTCGATCCTGGGTGATGGCCGAGTGGTGCTCATCGTCAATGTTCCCGCGATCGTCGATCGTCACAGCAAGGCTCGGCCGCAGCAGGAAGAAGGGGCCGTCTCGGGAATCCTGCTCTCCCATGCTGACCGCAAGAATGCAAGCGCGAGCCCGTCCGAGGTGCGCCCATGACGCCGGTACGTGTACTGGTAGTGGACGATTCCGCGCTCATGCGGAAGTTGATCCCGCAAATTCTGCAGACCGACAGTTCGATCGAAGTGGTGGGCACCGCCATGGACGGCAATTTCGGCCTCAGGAAAATCGAAGAACTGAAACCTCAGGTTGTGACGCTCGACCTGGAAATGCCCGGTATGGGCGGGCTCGACATGTTGAAGGAAATCATGCGCCGCCACCGCCTGCCCGTGATTGTCGTGAGTTCCCATAGCACCCAAGGAGCTTCGGTAACGATGCAAGCCTTGTCGCTGGGAGCCTTCGATTTTGTTGCTAAGCCGGTTGACGTCTCCGCCCGCATGCCACAGATCGCAGCCGAACTCATCGGCAAGATCAAAGCCGCCGCCCAGAGCCGGGGAGTACAGGTCAGGCCGGTGGCTGAAGGCTCGCGCTCGGGCTTAAAAGCCCCGCTCGATGCCAAAAGGTCTCCGACCAAAGTCATCGCTATCGGCGTATCAACCGGGGGACCGCAGGCACTGCAATATGTATTCTCACAGTTACCGGCGGATTTTCCCGGCACCATCGTAGTGGTCCAGCACATGCCGGAGGGTTTCACCGAAATGTTTGCCCGGCGGCTGGATGAGATTTGTGCCATCTGCGTCAAGGAGGCGCAGTCGGGAGATGTCCTGCTCGCGGGCCGCGCGCTGATCTGTCCGGGTAGCCGACACATCAAGGTCAAGCGCCTGCCGCTCGGAGATGTCGTCGTGTTGAGCGACGAACCTCGGGTCAACGGGCACCGTCCGTCGGCCGACGTGCTGTTCAAGAGTCTGGCCGAAGAATTCGGACCTAAAGGTCTGGCCGTGTTGATGACCGGCATGGGCGACGACGGCGCGCAAGGCCTGGGCATGGTCAAAGCCGCCGCCGGCATGACCATCGCTCAGAACGAGGAATCCTGCGTGGTTTATGGCATGCCCAAGGCGGCAATTGATCGTGGCTTCGCAGTTCGGGTGGTGGCGCTGGACGTTATGGCGAACACCTTGCAGGCGCAGTGCATGACGGATCGCAGACGCGGATTTAATACCGGGTCTGGTGAGGGTGGCAAGGCTGCAGGCGCCGGACAAGACTAGTTTTGTATTGCCGGTTTGGTTTGTAGCCTATTCGAACAATTTTTGCAGCCGAGGGTAGGAGGAGTTATGGAACAGTTTGCATCTCTAAAACGAAGCAAGGACGGTCAACCAGTCCGCTACCTGGTAGTGGACGATTCCGTCTTCGCCCGCAAGAATCTGGCTCGCATTGTCGAAACTTTTGGCGGCCAGGTGGCGGGTGAAGCCGGCGACGGCATGACCGCCATCACCGAATACGAACGCACCAATCCCGACATCGTGCTCATGGACATCACCATGCCGCAAATGGAAGGGATCGAGGCGGCAGAAAAGATCGTGGGGCAACATCCCGAGGCCCGCATCGTCATGGTGTCTTCGGTGGGCTATCAGGAAAACATCGTGGCGGCGCTGCAGCGCGGAGCGCGTCACTTTGTGCAGAAGCCGGTCAAGCCCGAGGTTCTGTATGAAGTGATCAAGTACGTGCTGGGCGAGGATGGGGCCGTAACCTCTGCCGCAGGCGCGGGAGCTTAACGATGAAGATGGAGCTGATCCAGCCGTTCATCAACGCGGCGGATGCCGTCCTGGCACAGGGCCTGAAGTCCCCAATGTCGATTGGGAACCTCAGCATGGAGCAGGAGGCCTACCGGCGCAAGGGCGTGGCCGCCGTCATCGCGCTCACCGGAGACATCGAAGGCCGAATTGTCTTCGATCTCGACCCCGAAGCAGCCGTGCGAGTCGCCAGTTGCTTTGCCGGAGCCGAACTGCCCGAGTCCGACGACCTGGTCCGGGAAACGGTTTGCGAGCTGGCCAATCAAGTCACCGGAAACGCCGTCACCGCCCTGAATGACCAGGGTTTCCATTTCCGCGTACATCCCCCCGTTCTGCACACTTCCGAACACGGCCCCACCAGCAGTGAAGACACCGAAGCCCTGGTAATTTGTTTCGAAACCGCCAGCGGCAGCGTGTTCATGAACATCGCTCTTCGCTACAACGTCCAGCGGTCGGGTGAGCTGGCAGCAGCTACGGGCAAATAACTCAAGAAAATTGGCGGCTGGGGTTTGGTTCCGGGTAGGACTTCTAATTCTGTTTAGAAATTAATCCAATTAGAAATCAATCCAATCACGGCCCTGCCAAAACAAACACAGGGTTTTGTGGCAGCGGGCTTCCCCCGTTGGGTGGAGTGTTGGCGCTTAACGGGGCCGCCATGTCCAGCACTTTTATATCGTCGGAGGTACGGATAATACTGGTATTACGGGCATCGCAGTTACCAACGTACACTTTCGAGCTGTCTGCCGAAGCGGCGGTGAACAGCTCGAACCGCACCGTGCCACAAGCCGCCGACACGGATTTGAGCGGGATGACAGTTCGGACGCTCCCGTCGGTTGCGTTCACGACGGTGACCTGCGAAGTCGCGCTGCCACCACTGAGCGAAACGCTGGCCACATAAGCTCGGCTGCCATCGGGCAGCACCGCCACCGTAGTCGGGCTGGCCGCTATCGGCACCGTAAACAAGACAGTCGGTGGATCCGCCGCGATATTGACTACAGTCAACGTGTTGGCGGCGGGGTTGGTTACATAAAGCCGGTTCAGCTTGCTGTCGTAGACCATGTAATTCGCGCCCACGCCCACAATGACGCTTCCGACCGGCAAGTCGGAAGCAGTATCAATCGCGGATACCGTGCCGCTGCCGCTGTTGAGCACGTAAATCCTGGCGCTGTCCGAGCGCGCCACCGCCCACACCGGGGTAGCCCCAGTGGCGATCGTCTGGCCTACGGTCCGGTCGACCAAGCTTATGCTGCTTACGGTGCCGTCGCCCTGGTTCACGGCATAAAGCTTCTTTTGATCCGGAGTTTCCGCCAAAGCCACGGGTTGATTGCCCACATGAATCAGCGGGCTTAGAGCCACGTTGGTTGTGGTCGAGATCGCTGCCACCGTGTTACTTCCGAAGTTGGCGACATAAACCTTGCCGTTCTCGGTGGTGTGCACAAATATCGGATTCGAACCCGCTGGCAGAGATGTGGTCGTGACCGACGTCGCGGTTCCAGGAGCATACGACGAAATCGTGTCTTCCAGACTGTTCGCCACATACACTCGGCTCCCGTTAGGGGTCAACGCAGCGTGGGCCGGACCCAGTCCAAGCTGGGCCACCCCAATGTTGGTGTCGCCGGAAACATCCAAACGGCTACTGGCCCCGGGATCATGGGTACCGTTGTCGCTAAGCACCAGAACGAAGTGAAAAGCTGCAGGATCGGGCGGAGGCCCCACAATGGGAATCGCCACTGGACGGTATTGGTCACCACAGCTTACCCCGATTAGACAAAGAACCAGAATGCCAAGCACCCTGCGCCCACAGCGAAGATTCATCCCTACCCCAGCAAAACGTCGCATGAACTCACAATGATCCGAAAGAGTTTACATTTTAATGGTTGGGTAGGATATGCGCCAGCGGACCCACCCGCCTGGTTTTGCTTTCCGTCGCCCGTCTGAAGTTGATCTTGTCTTTAAGATTTTGGTCGTTCTGGTTGGTTAAACGGGCGCGAACGAGTCTTGAATAAGTAAAGTCCAAGGCAAAAGCGGCGGACAAGAGTGTCCGCCCGACACGGGTCTTGCTTCCCTACGCCTTCCCCCGCGACTTCCTCCCGGAAGCTGCCTCTCGCGCCGGCGCCGCCGGCTTCTTCTTTCCTTCCATATCCGCCAGGCTTTGTTTGAGCGCGGCCATCAAATCTACGACTGGGGCAAGTTTCTTGGGCTTCTCGACTTCGGCGACCGTTCCGCCTTCAAGCTTGGTCTCGATGAGCTTCTTTAGATTGTCCTGAAAAGTATCGTGGTATTTTTCCGGATCCCACTCCGCGGCCAGAGCCTCGATCAACTGGTGGGCGACTTTGACTTCGGCCTCCTTAAGCTCGACATCGGGCGCGCCGAACTCTTCGACCGAGCGTACTTCGTCCGCGTAGTACATGGTATGGAGCATCAGGCCACCTTCGTGCGGTCGCAAAAACACTGTGTATTCGCGATTGTGCATCGTCAGCTTCGCGATGGCCACGTATTCGCTCTCTTCGAGGGCCTTGGTCAGCAGGGCATATGGCCTGCGCCCGGCTTCTTCCGGCAACATGTAATACGAGGATTCGAAAAAGACCGGATCCACCTCGCTGGACTTTACGAATTCAAGAATCTCCATGGTCTTGGCGGTCTGGGGCTCGATCTTCTTGATCTCGTCGGGCTCGATCACCACGTATTCGCCCTTGCGAAATTCATAACCTTTTACGATTTCACTGCGCTCGACCACGCGATTGTCGGCGGGACAATAGTATTGCTGTTTGACCCGCTGCAGGTCGTCGCGGTGCAACATGTTGAAGGAAATGCCGCTGCTGCGCGCGCCGGAGAAAAGACGCACCGGCATGGAGATCAAGCCGAAAGTCAGATATCCCGACCAAACGGAGGCTGCCATAGTTTCACCCCGCAAGCAAAAAGGCGCGAAACCCGCGCCAGCGTAGTGCAGTTTAGTCTACGCAGGGGGACTTGATGCGGTCCAGAGGGACGGGTAATCCAAAGAGCAAGCACCACGGATTGGATAGCGTACGAAATGACCCTACATCTTGTACGCGGGCTGCCGGCGGGACCAGTACCCCTCGCACATTGTGAAATGTACGCTACGCCCTTATTGTGACCGATGTGTATAGCCTCGCGGGACTTCATCATTTGCTGCACACCGATCTGACAAGCTTCAATCTAACAGGCGTCGATCTGACCAGCTTGGCCGACCGCTGGGCGATCGGTGGATTGTTGACTCTGTTCTTCACCGCGCTGGCCCGCTGGGTGCGCGGTGTGACCAACGCGGGCGCACTGGCCGGAGCGGTCAGCTGCTTCGTTCTCTATGTCGGAACAGGTCCAGGCGCCTTTGCGGCGCTGATCACAGTTTTCGGACTTGCCTGGATTACGACCCGGCTCGGCTACCGGCGCAAGCAAAAGTTGGGCATCGCCGAGAGGCGGGAGGGCCGTAACGCATCTCAGGTCTTTGCCAATCTCGGTGTGGCCACAGTTTGCGCCGCCATCTATGCCTTTGGCCACAGTAAATTTGTCCACAACGAAATAGTCCTGCTCCTGGCGATATCTGCTGCGCTCTCCGAGGCGGCAGCCGATACCGTGGCAAGCGAGGTAGGACAGGCCTTCGGCGAGAAAGCCCGGCTGATTACCAACTGGAAGTCGGTCCCTGCAGGCACGAATGGCGCCGTGAGCCTGACGGGAACACTGGCCGGCATCGCGGCCGCAGGAATCGTGAGCTCAGTCTGCCTTGTCGGTGGACTGCTTCCCCCGCGCTGGCTGGCAGTTTCAGTTGGTGCAGCCATCCTGGGCATGGTGGTGGACAGTTTCCTGGGCGCCTGGCTGGAACGCCGCGGTCTGCTCAACAACGACGCAGTAAATTTCCTCAGTACTTTAGTGGCGGCCGTGGCATCTTCTTGGTTAACTTGACTGGCTAACCTGATCCCAATTCTCTCCCTTCCGTGGAGACCTAGCGTGCTACGTCTCCAACTGCGAACCCAGACGTAGCAAGCTACGTCTCTACAGGCCAACCCGCTTCGAACCCCGGCAGGTCATGTACTTGTGGTCCTTGCCCGAGGTTATTCCTCCAAGCGAAAATATAAAGATCATCTTGGCTGAGGGATGCTCGCATCTCACTGCTTTACCTGGGTTTGCCGGAAACTTCTTCGACGAGGCCCGAAAAGCAACGAAAGACGATTCGAGGTAATGAGGATTCAGACGTTTGTAATCGGCTCGGTGCTGGCGCTGGCACTATTCCTTTTCGCGCAGCAACGTCCGGGGACCGCCCAGCCAGGCGGCTTCCGCGAGGTCGTGGACCTCACCCACTCGTTGCCGACGCCCGGTTCCGAAGCTGCGGGGCAGTCCGCCTATCGATTGCAAAACGTGGCCAAGACCGGGAGTGCTCTTTGGTCTTCGTCCGTGCCAGCGTCGGAACAATTTGCCACCCGAATGGATGCCCCGGCTCGTTTGGCGCACGGCATGTGGACGGTGGACCAGATTCCCGCTGGCCGCTTGATCGCGCCATTGGTAGTGCTCGATGCCAGCGCCAGCGTCAAAAGCAATCCGGATTATGAAATTTCCGTGGAAGACATCGCTCGTTGGGAGCATGCTAACGGTCAGATTCCGCTGGGCGCGGTGGTGATGGTCCGTACAGGATGGGGCTCCCGCTGGAACTCGGCCAAGAGTTACCGCAACACCGATGCCAAGGGGGTCATGCACTTTCCCGGATATTCCGAGGACGCCGCCCGCTTCCTCTCCGAAGGACGCAATGCTCTCGGCCTGGGCATTGATACCGCCAACCTGGATCGCGGCTCCTCCAAGACTTTTCCCGTAGATCAGCACACGCTGGCGCACGGGCTTTACGTTCTAACCAACGTCGCCAACCTGGATCTCATGCCCGCCAACGGCGCCATCGCCATGGTCGCGCCGATGAAGCTGACAGGCGGATCGGCGGCGCCGGTGCGAATTCTGGCACTGGTGAGGTAGCCAGGCTGAATTTCTAGCGGCTCGTTTCTATCACTCCTAGTTTCTAGTTCCTTGGCTCAGGCTGGGGGCTGTAACCAGCACACGCCTTAACAGTATTTGTCTCTGAAATTTCACCTTGGCCTCGTTCTCCATTGCTTTTCTGGAGTTTTTCGAGTCTCCTGTTCGTGTCATGGAGGAAGGTATGAGCGATCCACGTTATCCCGTCGGAAAATTTACCTTCGAAGGCCCGCCTGACCAGGAGCAGCGAAAGAGATTCATCGACGACATCGCGCACACTCCCGCCGCCCTGCGTGCCGCAGTGCAAGGCCTCACGCCACAGCAGATCGAGACGCCCTACCGCGAAGGCGGATGGACGGTGCGGCAAGTGACCCATCACGTGCCGGAGAGCCACATGAACGCCTACATCCGCTTCAAACTAGCGCTGACCGAAGATGCGCCGACGATCAAGCCCTACATGGAAGACCGCTGGGCCAAACTGCCCGACGTACCATCCACGCCGCTGGAGGTTTCGCTGGCCCTGCTCGACTCGCTGCATGATCGCTGGGTGCGCCTGTTGCGCTCGCTGCAACCGCAAGACTGGAAGCGGACATTCAATCATCCCGAGCTGGGGATCATGCCGCTGGAAAAGAACCTGGCCCTGTATTCGTGGCATGGCAGGCATCACGTAGCCCACATCACGAAGTTGCGGAAGGAGATGGGGTGGTAGACCTTCCTCTGCGCTGACAGCTACGCCGGAATATGCAGCCCCCAGGCAATGTAACTCGCCGCTTCCCGCAGCACTGCCAAAGCTCGCTGCCACAGCGAATGCGGGCGCGAGTCGGGACGAGGGGCCACGTACACCTGCACCCCTTCGTGCTCCAGCAATTTGCGGATGCGGAACACGTGGTAGGCGTCGCTGACGGCCACGCAACTGCGCATCCGATTGGTCCGCATGATCACCGCGACCCGTTCGGCCGAGGAAGCCGTGTCGGAGCCCTGGGTCTCAGCAATCAGCTTGGCTTCGGGGATACCGCGGTGCATCAGATAGTCGTGGCCGACGCCACCTTCGCTGAAGGTAGGATCCGCGGCCGAGCCACCAGTGGTGATGACCACGGGCGCCGCGCCGCGCTGAAAGAGATCGTAGGCGTGGTCCAGGCGCGCGCGGTAGACAGGAGAGGGGCGTCCCGCATACTCCGCCGCGCCGAAAACGACGATCGCATCCGCCGGATGAACTTCCTGCAAGCCGGCCTCGTGCACGATCTGAGCGCTGCTAATCCCGAGAAAGACTGCGACGCCTGCCGCAGCCAGCCCCACCACCCATACAGGCCAGGGGCCTTGCCGGCGCCGCTCTGCTGCCTGCTTCATCCTTGCGCGAAGAACTCGGAGATCTCCTGAGCTGGGATGGCGCCTTCCCGCATGATGCGCCAGCGGGCTTCTTCATCGGTGAGGTCGACGATCGTCGAAGCCACTTCCCGTGGCGAGGTGCCGCCATCCACGATGATCGAGATGCGGTCCTGCAGCTGGTCGCGAACCGCCAACGCTGTTGTGCACTCGGTTTCGCCGCTGAGGTTGGCCGAGGTTGCAGTGATGGGAATCTGCGCCGCCTGCACGACGGCCAGCGGGATCGGAGCCTTCGGCACTCGCAGGGCCACGTTGCCGGTGTTGGCCGTCACTTTCAGTGGAAGCCGCGAAGAGGCTTTCACGATGATGGTCAGCGGTCCCGGCCAGAAACGCCGCGCCAGCGCATAGAATTCCTCGGGCAAAGGTTGAGCCAGTTGTTCCGCCTGGTCCACGTCGGCGATCAGCAGCGACAGCGGTTTGTGCCGTGATCGTGACTTGATGTCATATACCCGATCCACGGCGCGCAGGTTGAAAGGGTCGGCCGCCAGCCCGTAAAAAGTGTCGGTGGGCATGCCCAGTACTTCGCCCGCGCGAATCTGGTCCGCTGCATATCGGATGAGCGACGTTTCCGGGTTATCGCAATTAATCTTGACGATTTCTACACGCACCGCAGGTCCCTTCCAGCCCCAAGTCTAAAATCGCGAAAGCTAACATAACATGGGAAAGCGCTGAAAGCCGAGAGGAACAGGTATCATTCTGATCGGACTCGCGAAACATGAAGGAATCCACAGCCGTTAAACACCGGGACCCAAACGTCCGGTTACGTCGCGTTGAAGGCCGGCACAATGCCCTGGTCAAAGAGCTGCGCCGGGCCTTTGCCCGCGGCGAACTTACCCGCGATGGGTGCTGCGCCATCGAAGGCCTGCGGATTCTGGAAGAAGCCATTCGCAGCGGTCTGCGTTTTCGCGCGGTCTTTTTCAACGAGACGGCCGCGGCCCGGGCAGAGCATCTGCTCTCCCAGCTGGGTGCTCAGGTCGAGATCCTGTTACTGCCCGACAAACTGTTCGCCAGCGTGGTCCCCAGCGAGACGCCGCAGGGAGTAGCTGCGTTGACTCGGTGGAAGGAATTCTCTCTCGAAGACGTGCTGGCCAAGTCCCAAGCTGGACCCCTGTTGGCGATTGCCGGCGTGCAGGATCCCGGAAATCTGGGGACAATCCTGCGCTCAGCGGAGGCTTTCGGCGCCCGTGGCGTCGTGCTAGGCGAGGGTACGGTGAGTCCATTTAATCCCAAAGTTGTGCGTGCCTCGGCGGGTTCGGTTTTCCGGCTGCCGACGGTTCGGGCGAAGCTGTCCGACGCTCTTGATCGCATGAAAGCACTCGGCTTGAGACTGGTGGCTACGGCGTCGCACAAGGGCACGCCCCTGGATCAGGCCAAACTTTCAGGACCGCTCGCAATTTTTATTGGCAGCGAGGGCGCAGGAGTGTCCCGCGACCTCATCAAAGCGATGGACGAAGTGGTGGCCATCCCGCACGCGCCGCAGGTGGAGTCGCTGAACGTTGGCGTAGCGACGAGTATCGTGTTGTATGAAGTGGCCCGGCAGGGAAAATGAACACTCTCACCAATCAGGCGCGGGGAAAGCAACGAAAGAACAGGTGGGCGAAGAGTTGCTGGCTTCGTTGTGGCTTTCGTCCGCAAGAGATTTTTCCGATTTACTGGTTTCTCCGTGCCTTCGTGGCTCCAGTGTGAACCGCGGTGAAATGATCCGCACATGAGTCTATTCCAAACCATTCCGAGCGGCGACAACCCCGGCGACCGCACCCGCCCCCTCGCCGACCGTATGCGCCCGCGCAGCCTGGACGAATTCATCGGACAAGACCAGCTGGTCGGGCCGGGCAAGCCGCTGCGCACCCAGATTGAACGCGACGATATCGGCTCTCTCATCTTCTGGGGACCGCCCGGCACGGGCAAGACTACCCTGGCACAAATCATCGCCCACATGACCAAGGCCGAGTTCGTCGAGTTCTCCGCCGTGCTGACCGGCATCAAGGAAATCAAGCAAGTCATGGCCGACGCACAGCGCGCGAAGGAATACGGCACGCGGACGATTGTTTTCATCGACGAGATCCATCGCTTCAACAAAGCCCAGCAGGATGCGTTCCTCCCCCATGTGGAGAAGGGCAACATCCGCCTGATCGGCGCCACCACGGAGAATCCTTCATTCGAAATTATCTCCGCGCTGCTGTCCCGCAGCCGGGTGTATGTGCTCAAGCCGCTGACCGAAGACCAGATCGTTGCCCTGCTGAAGCGCGCCCTCACCGACGAAGAGCGGGGTCTGGGAAGCATGAAATTGCAAGCGAGCAACGATGTTCTCAAGAAGATCGCCGCTTATTCCAGTGGCGACGCGCGCAGCGCCTACAACGTTCTGGAAGTCGCCTCCTCGCTGGCCCGTGGCCGTGATGGTAAAGAAGTCGGCGCGGAAATCTCAGACGGAATCGTTACCGACGCCCTGCAGAAGCGCGTCTTGCTCTACGACAAAGCCGGCGAAGAACACTACAATCTGATTTCCGCTCTTCACAAATCCGTGCGTAACAGCGATCCCGACGCCGCGCTTTACTGGCTGGGGCGAATGCTCGAAGCCGGCGAAGATCCTCTGTACGTTGCCCGTCGCGTAGTGCGAATGGCGGTGGAAGACATCGGCCTGGCTGACCCCAACGCGCTCTCGCAATGCATGGCTGCCCGCGACGCCGTCGATTTTCTTGGTATGCCGGAAGGCAATCTGGCGTTGGCGCAGGCTGTGGTGTATTTGTCAGTGGCGCCGAAGTCTAATTCGCTGTACACCGCCTACGGCGAGATTCAGGGTGACGTGGAACGCACGGCTGCCGAGCCCGTTCCGCTGCATCTGCGCAACGCGCCTACAGGACTGATGAAGGGCCTGGGTTACGGCCAGGGTTATCAGTATGCGCACGATCTCGGAGACAAAGTGGCTGACATGCGGTGTCTACCCGACAACTTGAGCGATCGTGTTTATTACCGCCCCACCAGCGAAGGTGTGGAAAAGCGCATTCGGGAGCGTCTGGAAGAGATCAAACGGCGGCGATCCCAGGCCGCCAAGGGCGTTTCCCCAGCGCCGAAAACAGAATCCGGGGCATAGAGCCGGGCATCTAACACCTCGTAGGTTCATGTTTCCCGGCTGACAATTACTAAGGAGTCTGTGCCATGGCCACAATGCCAAGACCCGTCGTCGCGGATCCTGTCAGCGTCCGTCCCGTACACCCCGAACAGGTTGAACATCTCCTCAAGCTGCAGAAATGGTCACGGAAGATCACGTCCATCCTCGATCTGGATGAGCTGATCGATCATGTCGTGAACGACGTGTCCTGCGCCTTCGGATGCGTGGAGACCAATCTTTATTTACACGACGAAGACCATGGCGAACTGGAGGCGGCCGGCATTCATGGCTGCAAGGTTCATGAGAAAGGATCGCGGCTGAAGGTGGGCAAGGAAGGCATGGTGGGCTACGTCGCCTCGACCCTGCAGATGCGATACGCGCCCGACGTGCGCAAGGACCCGTATTACGTCGCCTGTCAGGAATCGACCCGGTCCGAAGTGGCCATTCCTCTGCTTGTGGATGGGAAGCTGGTGGGTGTATTTTCGGCCTCGCATCATGACCTCGACGCTTTCCCGCGCGAGCAGTTGCGCATGCTGCAAGGGCTGTGCGACCACCTGGCGGTGGCCGTACGGAACGCGCGGCGCTTCCAGCACGAACGACACGAGCGTGAGCGGATGAGCCAAGAGGAGTGCGAAGCCCGCGTGATTCAGCAGGCTCTGTTGCCCAAGAGTTCGCCCTACATTCCCGGCTTCGCTATTTCCGGATTGTCCATTCCAGCTGGCGCCGTGGGCGGAGACTGGTACGACTTCATTTCCTTCGACGATGGTTGCTGGGGATTGGTCCTGGCGGACGTTTCGGGAAAAGGCACGGCGGCCGCTCTGCTGATGTCCGCAACCCGCGGCATGCTGCGCTCTCTGGCGCAGACCTGCAGCGGCCCGGGAGAAGTGCTGACTCGACTAAATCGCTTGCTGGTCGAAGATTTTCCGTGCGGCAGGTTCGTCACTATGTTGTTCGCGGTGCTGAATCCGTCCACCCGGACGTTGACATTTTCCAGCGCCGGCCACCTGCGGCCGCTGCTGGTGGATAAGCAAGGCGCGCGCTTTCTGGACAGCGAACGCGGAATGCCGCTGGGGCTGGGAACGGGAGAATTTTCCGAGAGCCAGGTGCAGTTCTCAGAAGGCTCGCGGCTGGTGTTCTACAGCGACGGCATCACCGAGGCCACGGACGGGTCGGACGAAGAGTACGGTGCGGAGCGCATGCGGGATCATGTGCTGCAGCCAGAAGCTTCGGCCGACAGTATTCTGGCCGACGTGCGCAGCTTCGCCAACGGCGAGGGCCTGCATGATGACGCGACCGTGATTTTCGTGAAGGCGTAATAAACCACAGTCATAAACCGCAAAGGATGCGAAGTTACGCCAAGGGAATCTTGATTTTGGTTTCCTTTGTGTACTCTGGGGTTAATGCAGTTTTTGTCGTCGTCACCCGAACCGTGCCCGGTGCTCTTTTAGAATGCAGCGGTCCATAATCACAAAGATGCAGGCGCGACGGGCCTTCTCCGCCGCTTTTTCGTGGACCACGGATTCCTGCATCCAGATGGCCGGCACCCTCAGCCGGATCGCCTGATCGACAATTTCTTCCACATACTCCGGCCGGCGAAAAATGTTGACGATGTCGATCTTCTCTGGAACCTCGAGCAGCGAAGCGTACGCCTTTTCACCCAGCGAGCCGTGGATAGTCGGGTTCACGGGAATGATGCGGTAGCCGTTGGTCTGCATGTAGGCGGATACTCCATGGCTGGGTCGCATCGGGCTGTTGGAGAGTCCTACCACAGCGATGGTTCGAGATCGCTTGAGTAGGTCCGCAATGGGATCCGAATCCGGCAAGGAGGCCATGGACGAATTGTAACTCGCGCACCCAAGATTCGAGCCCGTAGATTCGAGCCCGTAGAGACGTCGGTTGCTACGTCTCTAAAGAAAGCAGGTCGGGCCAAAGATCCGTCCCGTGGCGGGTCGGTGCGTCAGCGCTTGCTGTTGCTCTCCATTTTCTGCTTGAACAGCTTCGTAGCCAGCTTGCGAACCGTGTCCGAAACTTCCTTGTTGTTCGACAGGTTGCGCAGGTCACCTACGAGTATGTTCTTCATGAGCCCGAGTGCAAGGTCCAGCGGTGTACGCGGGTTGAAGACAAGCGCGCGCACGATCGAATAGTTCTTGGCGAACCGCCGCTTCATCGGGATGCCACGAAGGACGGCTTCGAGCACGTTCTTTTGGCCGGCAAATTTCTCCACTTCGCCATCGCTGACCTTGGGTGATTCGAGCACCGCCAGAGCCACGATCTTGGTGCCATCGCGGATCAGGAGCGATCGTTCCTCCTTCGTGCCCTTCATCGCCAGCTGAATACGGCCCTTGATGTCTAGCTTGGAAATCTTCTGCAAGGCGCTGCCCCGTTCCTCTCCTGGGGTCGAGCCGGTCTTCTTACTCGGCGCCTTCTTGGCAGCAACCGCTGCGCCCGTCGGACCCTGGGTTGAGGCTGTCGGCTCCGCCCGCGGTTCGTCGGCCCCGGGCATAAATTCTTCGTAGACACCGCCGATAGGCTGAAAAGGGTGATTGGCTTCGGCGGCAATCTCGTTTGCGTGCTCGGAAAGATAGGCGAGAACTCCTTCGTCAAAAACATCGTCGGCTTCCTGAGCATCGCCCGCAGGCGCCAGATGGAAGACTTCATCCAGTCCACCCGTCACCTGTTCCAGAGCAACCTCCGCTGCCCCCGCCGGTGCCGGTTTTATCTTCGGCGTACTTGGCGCCGTCACAGTGGGCGCCGGAGCGGCGGGCTGGATCAGGTTCCTTATCGTCTCGCCCTGAATCCCGGTGAGATGGGGATTCGACAGGAGTGCATCCAGAATGACGGGAGAACCAGTGACCCGTTCGCTCTTCAACATAACCTCGACGACTTCACGGCCCGCGCCCGGTGCCAGCTCAAGCAGCGCCTCTGCAGATACGGATGGATTCACCAGCAGAGACGGCAGCAGCACCGGGCGCAGATTTGCCGGAGAAATCAGATAGTTCAGCACTTCTTTCGGGGTGGACGGATCGCCCGCGGCAGCCCGCGATGCCGCCTCGTCCCAACCGGCAAGCGTGAGCTGCGCCTGCTGGCCAAAAATTTTGTTGTGAACCGCCAAATGCACCAGGATCTCGATCATCTCCCGGGGAGGCACGGATAGCGACCCCTTGGATGCGGACTGCATCAGGTTCGAAGGCACGGCCGACGCGCGAATGAGATCGATCATGCGGGACATAATGTCGCACTCCTGGTTGCTCCGGGTTTTGCGAACACCGGGTTTTGCCCAGCTCCTAGTTTTGCTTCTCTCCTCGCCGCATACGCAAATAGGAGCGGATAAAAGGCTCGAGGTCGCCATCCAGCACCCGGTCCACATCACCCACTTCCATCTTGGTGCGGTGATCTTTAATCAGGCGATAAGGCTGCAACACGTACGAACGAATCTGCGAACCGAAGTCAATGTCGAGCTTGGAGTCTTCGATCTTCTTGGTGGCTGCCCGCTGTTTCTCCAGCTCATATTCATAGAGCTTGGAGCGCAGCATGCTCATCGCCCGCTCCCGGTTCTTGTGCTGCGAGCGCTCGTTCTGGCAACTGGCCACCAGGCCGGTGGGAATGTGGGTCATGCGCACGGCGGAGTCGGTGGTGTTCACGTGTTGCCCGCCCTTGCCGCCGGAGCGGTAGGTATCCACGCGCAGGTCTTCCGGCTTGATCACGATTTCAATGCTGTCATCGATTTCAGGCGAGACATAAACGCTGGCAAATGACGTATGGCGGCGCTTGGCCTGGTCGAAGGGAGAAATGCGCACCAGGCGGTGGACGCCAATTTCGCTGGTCAGCAGGCCGAAACTGTACTCTCCATTCACCGCGAAGGTAGCCGACTTAAGCCCTGCTTCTTCACCCGGCTGGTAGTCATAAAGCACGGTCTGGAAGCCCCGTCGCTCGGCCCAGCGCAGATACATTCGCAGGAGCATGTCGGCCCAGTCCTGCGATTCGGTGCCTCCGGCTCCGGGGTGGATAGTCACAATCGCGTTGCGGGCGTCATTTTCCCCCGACAGCAGGCTTTCGGTTTCCAGGCGGTCGACCAAATTTCGCAGTGCGTCAATCTCGCGCCGCAGGTCGGCTTCAACGTTCTCACCTTCCCGGCCTAGGTCAAAATAAGCGGATATGTCTTCTCCCCGGCGCACCAGATCCGATTCGGTCGCCAGCACATTTTCCAGTCGTTTTTTCTGGCGCATGACCTGCTGAGACTTTTGCGGATTCGACCAAAGACCGGGGTCAGAGGCCTGCTTCTCAACTTCGGCGAGCTGTTCGCGCAGCGTGCCTGCGTCAAAGGTACTCCCGAAGATCACGGACTTTGTTCTTCAGCCCCGAGTATTCCTGTTCCAACTCTTCAAGCATGATTATGGTTCTGTCCTGGCGCGGTATAGGAAATGAAAGAGTAGCCCCGCTAGAGAAATTATCGCACAGAGATAAGAGAACCAATCCCCGTGACGGGTGTAGAAGGTGGTTACGTTGGTCAGGGCATAGTTGGCGTCAAGCGCCGCCCTGATCTTGCGCGGGATGGCAGACTCAACCCGACCGTAGGGATCAATCGATGCGGTCACGCCCGTGTTGGTATCGCGCAGCAGCCAACGGTCATTCTCCACCGCGCGCATACGGGCCTGTTTCAGATGCTGCGCGTAAGCGCCGCTGTCGCCGTACCAGCCGTCGTTGGAAAGATTCACCAGAACCTGGGCCCCATTCGCAGCCAGTTGCCGAACTTCATCCGGAAAGATGGATTCATAGCAGATAAAAACGCCGAGCCTGCTGCTCCCCGCCTGAAGCGGCGCCCGCGAGGTACCTGACGAAAAATCGCCGACTTCCTTGGTCAGCCCCCCAGCAAAACCAAATACACGCTTGAACGGAACATACTCGCCGAACGGAACCAGGTGCATCTTGTCGTAGCGGCCAACCCACTCGCCGCCCGGACTGACTACGCTCGCGGAGTTGTAAAGCTCGGTGGCGTGTTGCGGTGTCTCGCCCGCGTTGCGAATCCCCAGGCTTCCGGCCAGCACCCAGGTTTGCGCCTCGCGCGCGATGTTGCTGACGCTGTCGCGGAATGCGGGATCGGTGGTGTAGAACGGGGCCGGCGACTCTGGCCACACAATCAGATCGGGACGCCGAGCCGCAACCCCGGAAGAACTGGGAGAAACCCCGGGACTGGTTTTATCCGTTCCAGGATCGGAGCCTGGACTAGTGCCAGGATTAATTAAACTGACCCAGCTCAAATCGTGCAGCGTGCCCTCAAAATACTCCTTGGTCCAGTCACCACCCTGCAAAATCGGAACGTTCGCCTGCACCAGACGAGCGATATGATCGGTTGCCACCGGCGGCGGGCTGATCCAGGTCCCGGCTTGTAGCACAACCACCGCCGCGGCGGTGGCCAGCAACAGCGGTGTGCGCTTACTGCGCTGGCTTCTTTCCCCTCGAATCACAAACGCAGCCGCCAGCGCCGTATTTACCACCATGATTTCGAACGACAGCCCGTACACTCCAGTCACGGTGGCAATGCGCGCCAGCGGTAGGTTGTCCACCTGCGCGATGCCCAGCAAATCCCAGGGAAATCCGGTAATACGAGTGCGGGCCAGCTCCACCGCAACCCACAAAAACGGTGCCAGCAGGAGAACCTGTCGGGTGCCGGGATCTCTTCCCGCGGCTTCGCCCCGGCTCGATTGGATTCCAGAGCCGCCGGCACGATTCGCCAAGAGGGTGATCAGCAAACCGAAGAGGCCGTGGTATAGGGCAAGATACAGGCAGAAAAGAAGAAGCAGCCCCAGCGCGGCCGCCGTACCGACACCGCCGTACTGACGCATCGTGTTGTAGATCCAGTAGCAGGTTCCGGCGTACCACAGAATCCCGCAGCAGTAAGCGAGCAGAAAAGCTTGACCCGGGCGGGCCGGCAGCAGCTTGACCCCGGCGAGCAGCTGCAGTGTCTCCGGTTCCCGCGCCCGCAACAGTGCAACCAGCAGCGGAGCGATCGCGGCCCAGGAAAGAAAATACAGATTGGGCAAAGGGAAAACCACAATCTGCAAACCCGCAGAAAGCAACATCAGCAGCCAGGCACTCTTATGCATTCGCCACGGGTGCATTCGCGACACATGGCAAGCATAACAAAATGCCAGTGATATCAATTCTCGGAGCGGTTTCGGTCGAACACGCCCTAGTCTGCGATCTTTGCCCATCCTCAGCGAGGATTGCGGTTAAAATTTTTGACCGCCGTTGCCACCAGGGACTTCGCAAAGGGCGCGGGCTATTTCCAACCGATTGGCCAAATCTGTTTTCCGCCTATGCCGTTTCCTCGCCGATGGGCTAACATAACTGACGCGTATGGGGTCCCGCCTCGGGGATACAATTCATCTGCTAAAGTTATTGACGACGGGAGCATTGGGCTCCGCAATCGTGCTGGCCTTGGGCGGCGCCCAAGATATGGAGATGCCGCCGGCCTGTAACGCTTCCGGTCGCCTTACCAGTTAGCCCGCCTCCGCATGGCATCTCCTCTCCAACCCGCTGGCTCAACTGCAAACCGCGTTCGCATCGTGGTCGCGACGTCGGTGATGCTCACTTTCATTTCCTATTGGCGAGCCGCCGCTATCGTGCTGAACGACTTGGGCTCGTCCGCGTTCTATGCTGCCGGCATCGCCGAGCAAGCGGTCGGAAAATCGGCGCCCTGGTTCATCCTGGGAGTGATGCTGTTCTCCTTCGCGGTGCGCGCCGTTTACGTGGAGAGTTGTTCCATGTTCGTCCGCGGAGGCGTCTACCGCGTGGTAAAGGAAGCTCTGGGCGGAACCCTGGCCAAGATCAGCGTCTCCGCGCTGATGTTCGATTACATACTGACCGGTCCTATCTCGGGCGTTTCCGCCGGCCAATACATCGCGGGACTGATCAATGACACTTTTGCCACTGCCGATGCCCACGGATGGGTCCCGCGCGCCATGCACAACCTGTTCCAGGGCACGCCCCACGTCGACGTCAATTGGACCTCGGTAGTCTTCGCGGTCGTGGTGACCATGTACTTCTGGTGGCAGAACACCAAGGGGATTCAGGAATCCAGCGAGAAAGCGCTGCAGGTAATGCAGATCACGACAGTCATGGTCGTGATCCTGCTTGGATGGTCCGCGTTCACCCTGCTGAAGCAGGGATTCCAGACGGTGCCGCTGCCCACCGCCGACAGCCTGAAGTTCAGCCCGGAAGCAATGGGTTTCCTGAAACACACCGACCTGGCCCATAACCTTGCTGGAAAGTTCGGGATTCTCGGCATCCTGATCGCCTTCGGTCATTCCGTGCTCGCCATGAGCGGCGAAGAATCGCTGGCCCAGGTTAATCGTGAGCTCGCGCATCCCAAGCTGAAGAACCTGAAGCGCGCCGCCATTATCATTGCCGTTTACAGCCTGGTTTTCACCGGGCTCACCGCCCTGCTGTTCGTGATGATCATCCCGGACTCAGTGCGCATACCGATTTATAAGGACAATCTGATCGCCGGCCTGGCCATGTATCAGTACGGCCCGCTGCTTCTGAAGCTGTTTTTCCGCGCCTTCGTTGTGGTCGTGGGCTTTCTGATCCTGTCCGGCGCGGTCAACACTGCAATTATCGGCTCCAACGGAGTCCTCAACCGCATTTCGGAAGACGGGGTCCTCACCGACTGGTTCCGCCAACCGCATCCGCGATTCGGCACCACTTATAGGATCGTCAATCTGGTTGTCTTCTTGCAGCTTTTCACCATCCTGGTCAGCCACGGCAACGTCTATCTGTTGGGCGAGGCTTATGCCTTCGGGGTGATCTGGAGCTTCACCTTCAACAGCCTGGCCATGCTGGTGCTGCGGTCCAAGTACAAAGGCGAACGCGGCTGGAAAGTCCCGCCCAACCTCACCATCGCCGGCCACGAGATTCCTCTCGGACTGGCGTCAGTCTTTCTAGTACTACTCTCCACCGCGGTCGTGAATCTTTTCACCAAGTCGATTGCCACGGTGGCCGGCGTTTCCTTTGCCGCCGGGTTCTTCCTGATCTTCACCGTTTCCGAGCGCGTGAACCGGAGCAAACACGCCCTCGCCGAGCAGCACATGAAGGAACACTTCCAGCTGCTACAAAGGGACACGGTAGAGCGCTCCGGACTGGGGATTCGCCCCGGGAGCGTGATGGTCACGGTCCGCGACTACAACACCTTGAACCACCTGAAGTGGGCGCTGGAGCGTATCGACACCAAAGAGCAGGATATTGTGGTCATGTCGGCGCGGGTAAGCCAGTTCGGCACAGCAGCCTATGATCTTTCCACCGAGCAGATCTTCAGCGACTACGAGCAACAACTTTTCACCCGTGCCGTGTCGGTCGCGGAAAACTTCGGCAAGCACGTTTCGCTGCTGGTAGTGCCGGCCCGCGACCCCTGGTCGGCCATCGTCCAGACGGCGAACAATCTGGAAGCTTCCGCCGTGGTGTCTGGACTCTCCAGCAAGATGACATCCCAGGAACAGGCCTTCTTTCTGGGACATGCCTGGGAGGCCATGCCCGAGCCCAAGCGGCAATTCATTTTCCAGGTCGTACGCCCTGACCGCAAAGTGGACACTTTCCACATCGGTCCCCACACCCCTTCGCTGAAGACTGAGGACGTCCATCTGGTCCACCGACTCTGGCTGAACATTACGCACGAAGAGGGTCTTGAGACTCTGCATCACCACGACATCCTGACCGAAGCGCTGACCCGCTTCGCTCGCGAGTACGCCGGCCACGACCGCCAGGAGATTCTGCGGGAGCTGCGAAAAGCGTCCGGAGTGACGGTAACAACTCGAGCCCTGGGGGACGGCGGCGAGGGACCTACCGTACAGGCGGCAGCGCCGCCCAACCCCGCTCCCGCAAAGCCCGCTCCAGATAATAGCGACGGGGGCCCACCCACCCCGCCGGTCGTAGGCCCATAGCGTACCCGTCGAACTGGAAGTAGGTAGGCCATTCAGGTAGGACCGTTGCTCGATTCGCCCAATGTCTTCTCCATTCGAATAAGCTATTTATTTACAACTATTTAGATAAATCAAGATTTATATTTATTTATAATGATTAGAAAGCGACGATAGAAATCGAACAAGAAGGCGGGAACCCATGCCGTCCGCGCCGACCAAAAAGTCACTCCTGAGATTGACGCTCAGCTCTACGATGAGTTCGTCGCGGGTTGCCGAGCAGAATGGGCAAACCAAGCGGCATGTTCTCGAGCAAGCGCTCAAGTTCTACCTGCACAACGTGGTTCCCTCCCAGCACCTGGTCCGCCCCGAGGTGATGGACGCCTTCGAGCAGTCGGTTGCTCGCAACCCGTGACCTGTTGCAGCGTCTCGCAAAGTAAGAAGCCAAATGGCGGATTACCTTACGGTGGCGGAAGTCTACCGGATGCAGCATCGATTGACTGAGATGTTCGGCGGTCTTCACGCTGTCCGCGATAAAGGCGCTGCTGAGGCCGCCGTTTTTCGTCCCCAGATCGGCTATTACAACTCCCTCGAACAAGAAGCCGCCGCCTTGATGGAGTCACTTGGCACCAACCACGGCTTCCTCGACGGTAATACGCGCATCGCCTTCACCGCCGCCGATGTGTTCCTGCGACCGAACGGCTTTTACATCGAGGTCGAAGGCCTGGACGGATACGCCTTCATCTACGGCTCCATGGATCGGCACGAATTCCGCTTCGCCCAAATCCTCGACTGGATCCGTCAACACCTCAAGCCCCTTATTTGACTCGTCCTCTTTGTGGTCGTCTCCGCCGTCGTTGTGATCACCATCATGGGCGGGTTCCACCCTTCGATTTTTGAAGGGTGGGATTCCACGCTCCCCTCCCGCTTGGGTTTGTTCTCTCACTCTTGATGCGGCTCTCCACACACGTTCGTGCCTTGCCCCTCGCACCCATGCTCTTCTATGATCGAGCACAGCCAGGTTCCACATGCCCGAGAAGAGACCACCCAAGCCGCAAGTCGCAGAAAATCCAATCGCTGACGTGTTCGAAGGGCGCCACCCGTCCGCAAGCGAAAAAAACTGGGCAGAAAAAACCCTTCTGCCGACTCTGGAAAAAGCGCCCGAAAAACCAATCGGCGCGCCCACCGGCATAAATCTCGACCAGCACAGCCACGCCCGCTTCACCACGATTTCCGGAGCACCGGTTCGCCGCCTCTATACGCAAGCCGATCTACCCGAAGACTGGAGCACGGAAAAATATCTGGGGTATCCCGGCGAACCCCCATTCACCCGTGGCATTCACGCCAGCGGATACCGCGGCAAACTTTTCACCATGCGCCAGTTCTCCGGCTTCGCTTCGCCCGAAGAAACCAACCAGCGCTACAAATACTTGCTGGAACACGGCGGCGGCGGCCTCTCGGTTGCCTTCGATCTGCCCACGCTCATGGGCTATGACTCCGACCATCCGGCCAGCGAGGGTGAAGTCGGCAAGTGCGGCGTCGCCATCGATTCGCTCGAGGACATGGAAATCCTCTTCGGCGGCATCGATCTGGAAAAAACTACGGTCTCCATGACCATCAACTCGCCCGCATCGGTGCTGTGGGCCATGTATCTGGTGGTGGCGGAAAAGCAGGGAGCCGACTGGAAGAAAATCTCGGGCACGCTCCAGAACGACATACTCAAGGAATACATCGCGCAAAAGGAATACATCTATCCGCCCGCGCCGTCGATGCGTCTCGTGATAGACACCTTCGAATTCGGTTCCCGGTTCACGCCCAAATTCAACACCATATCCATCAGCGGATACCACATCCGCGAAGCAGGCTCCACGGCCCTGCAGGAACTGGCTTTCACGCTATATGACGGCGTCGAGTACGTGGAATGGGCGCAAAAACGCGGACTCGATGTAGACGACTTCGGGCCCCGCCTCAGCTTTTTCTTCAACGCCCACAATGACTTCTTCGAAGAGATCGCCAAGTACCGCGCCGCGCGCAAGATCTGGTATCAGGTAATGAAAGACCGGTTCAAAGCGAAAAACCAGCGCAGCTGGCTGCTGCGCTTCCACACCCAGACCGCAGGCGTCTCGTTGCCGGCCCAGCAACCCATGAACAACATCGCCCGCGTAGCCCTGCAGGCCATGGCTGCGGTCCTCGGCGGAACCCAGTCGCTACACACCGATTCTTACGACGAAGCGTTGGCCTTACCGACAGAAGATGCCGCCCGCATCGCGCTGCGCACTCAGCAAATCATCGCCTACGAATCAGGAGTGACGCAAACGGTCGATCCCCTGGGCGGATCATATTTTCTTGAAGCCTTAACGCTAAAGATGGAAAAGGGCGCATTCGACTATTTCTCCAACCTCGACGCCATGGGCGGCATGGTCAAGGCCATCGAGCGAGGCTACCCGCAAAAAGAAGTTGCCGAAGCCTCCTACCAATACCAGCGTGCCGCCGAGGCTAAAGAAAAAATCATCGTAGGCGCGAACGAGTTTGTGATCGAGGAAGATCCCCCTCACATCCTGTACATCGACGAAAGCGTGGCCCGCCAGCAGAGCGCCAAACTGAAAGCTCTGCGCGCCCGCCGCTCAAATGAGGAAGTGCAACGGCGCCTCGACGCTCTGAAGAAGGCGGCGGCACAGGAACCTAGATCGCCCGCAAACGGAGACATTTCCTCGGCCAACACCATGCCCCACATCGTGGACGCCGTCCGCGCCTACGCCACGGTAGGTGAAATCTGCGAAGCGCTGCGCGAAGTATTTGGGACCTACACGGAAGTCAGCATCACGTAATTGGGTGTGAGCAGCGCTTCAGCGCTGCCTTACCCGGCAAGAGAATGACCGGCTTAAACCGCCGAGCGACCTCAATTGAGGCCCGATTTAGGCGCAAGTGTCCTTGGTGCGATCGCGGCACGAACCAAAGCCTGCCCTTCGTTTCGATTCGAGTTGATTGAGATCACAAATTGTGATTTCAGACCAGCACCAAATCTTGAGGTGGCAAATTGCAACCTCAAAGAAAGAAGCGTACTCTACCGACCTTCATGGCAAAGAGCCCGGCACCGCTCTCCGTACCCGTGGAATCGCGGATCCTGATCCTCCGCCACCACAGGGTCATCCTCGATACCGACCTCGCTGAACTTTATGGCGTGACCGTCAAGCGGTTGAACGAACAGATACGACGTAATCGGGAGCGATTCCCATCCGATTTCATGTTCCTCCTGACGGCCAAAGAGCACAAGGCTTTGAGGTCGCAAATTGCGACCTCAAAGAAAGGCCGTGGCGGACGCCGCTACCCACCCTATGCCTTCACCGAGCACGGCGCAATCATGGCAGCAACCGTACTCAACTCCAACCGAGCCGTCGAGATGAGCGTTTTCGTGGTTCGCGCCTTCGTGCGCATGCGCGAGATGCTGGCCAAAAATCGCCAGCTCGCCGCCAAAGTCAACGAGTTGGACCGTCGCCTGGAAACCCACGACACTACGATTCAGGACCTCATAGAAGCCATCAAGGAACTCATGGTCCCGGAGGGAGTGCCGAAGCGTAAGATCGGTTTTCAGCTTCCCCCGCCGAAGTCGTAGGCGGTTCGTGGTTCTCCCTAAGAGCAAAGCGATGGCGCAAAGCGATGAGTATTTGCGCTGGCCCCGCGATCGCCCGTAATCGACATAACCGTTCGTTTGAGGTCACAGATTGCGACCTCAAACGCAGCCCAAGGCATAAGAACGCATGCCGTGCGCGGGCGATCTACTTCTTCCGCTGCCGGTAGAGTGTCTCGTCCACCTGTCGCGTCATGGCCTCGACGTCCAGAGGAAGCTGCAGAAACTTCGCCACCGCTTCTGCTGAGTCTTTGGGCTCGCGCAGGACAGCATGATACTGTACTCGGCTCACCTTCACATAGGGCTTGCCGTTGAGCCAGGCGTAAACATCCGACAGGTGGTCCTGGAAAGCGCGCGCCACCACAGAGTTGTCCTCACCCGGATCGAAGTTCCCCCGCCGTCGCAGCATTTCGTCCTGTGACGCCATCACCTCAGGCAGCGGCCGCTGCATAAAAATAACGCGGTACTCATGCTCCGCAGGAAGGGAAAGCAAAAGCTGTGAGATCACCTTTACCGCCTTGCCTTCTGCCTCGGCGATGCAGCCTGGGTGCTTGGGAAGTTGCTTGATACGTTCCCATTCCAGATAGCCGCGCGGGTTGTCGACATCCGCACGCCGCTCGCCGTCGGACAGGATAGGCACGCCGCCGGCAGCCAGCATCTGCATCATAAGAGAAGTCCCCGAGCGGGGAAGGCCGGAAACAATTGTGATCATGAGTCCTTTCGTGAAATCTCAATATTAAACGGTGAAACCCTGGCTGCGTTCATGAGTTGGCACGGAAATGGGTGGTGTAGCATGAGGCCCCCGCCCGCGTGGCCGGGACCGGAGTGAGCGGAAATCTCCAGGGACAAACGTGCTAGACTTTTCAGCTTGTCGCCAACTTCTCGAAGACGATTTCTGGGGCAGTGCGCGGCCGCCACAGCCGGAGCGTACCTCGGTCCGAGCGTAGCCCGAGCGACCTCTGCTCCCAGCCTGAACTTCCCCTCTGAGCCACGGCAGCGAATCGCCGTTGCCTCTTACCCCTTCCGTGAGTTCATCGCCGGATCTGAGCACAAGCAAGGCAACCCGACCATTGAGCTCAAGGATTTCGCGACCCACATCATTGAAAAATTTAACGTCAACAAGATCGAGCCCTGGACTGGACATTTTCCCTCCAGCGATGCGAAATACCTGGAGCAATTTCGGGCGTCAGTCGAGAAGGCAGGGGCGGCGATCGCGAACGTGGCGGTGGATGGCGAGCGCAGCCCGTACGCCACGGACCGCTCCGAGCGCGAGCAGGCCGTTGCTTTCGGCAAGCAGTGGGTGGACGCTGCCGTTATTCTCGGCTCGCCTGGCATTCGCACGAATCTTCCGCCGGCAAAAGGCTTGCAGCCGGACCTCGACCGTACTGCCGACAGCCTGCGGCGCGTGGCCGAGCACGCGTCGGCGAAGAATGTTGTCGTCAATCTGGAGAATGACAACCCGATCAGCGAAGATCCGTTCTTTCTGGTCAAGCTGATCGAGAAAGTGAGCAGCCCGTGGCTGCGCGCCCTGCCGGACTTCGGCAACACTCTCGCTGTCAAAGATCCTGACTATGCCTACCGCGGAATCGACGCCATGTTCGGACATGCCTACAGCATCGCGCACGTGAAGTCCTCCGAAACCAACAGCCAGGGCATAACAGTGCATGTGGACATGGGAAAGACATTTGGCTTCATGAAGCAACACGGCTACAAGGGCTACTGTTCGATGGAGTGGGACGACGCGGGCGATCCTTACCAGGGAACCGCCACGCTGATCAAGACGACCTTGCACTATCTTTCGTAGTTGACAATTCAGAGTCGAGAGGTCGACAAAACCAAGCCGCAGGCGAGTCGCCCGCGATCCCCTGGTCTGCTATCCTCTTGGGCCTGACCGTCGTCAAATGTCTACATGCGCAAAGCGATCAAACACCTGAAGAAATCTGATCCTGTACTCTCCGCCATCATCGAGCGCGTTGGGGCGTACCGAATGAAGTTTGGCCCGCCGGAATTTCATAGCCTGGCGGAGGCCATCGTCTATCAGCAGTTGAACGGAAAGGCGGCGGTGACTATCTTCAACCGCTTTGCCGCATTGGCGGGTGATCCAGTTGCTCCGGAAGGCATACTCAAATTGACTGACGCGCAACTACGTTCGGTGGGATTGTCCAAGCAGAAGTCGTCCTACCTGAAAGACATGGCGCAACGTGCGGCCCGGGGTGAACTCGACTTCAAACGTCTGCCCGAAATGACCGATGAAGAGGTCATCAAGCATCTGACGCAAGTCAAGGGCGTGGGCGTGTGGACCGCTCACATGTTTCTAATGTTCACGCTACGGCGCCCGAACGTGCTGCCTACGGGTGATTTCGGCATCCAGATGGCGATCAAGAAGCACTACAAGAAACGCAAAATGCCCAAGCCGGACCAGATGGAGAAGATTGCGAAGTCCTGGGAGCCGTACCGATCCGTCGCGTGTTGGTATCTGTGGCAGAGTTTGGATATCAAAACCATTTAACCCCAGAGGAACCACTGTGGAACAAAGAAAGCGGGGCTTCCTCCGTTCTCTTCTGTGCTGTCTGTGGTTAAATGGAAGCGATGGCAGAGCAGAAAATCCGCGTGCTGGTGGCCAAGCCTGGGCTCGACGGGCATGATCGCGGCGCCAAGGTCATCGCCCGGGCTTTGCGCGATGCCGGGATGGAGGTTATCTATACGGGCTTGCGGCAGACTCCGGAGATGATTGTGAACGCGGCATTGCAGGAAGACGTCCACGTCATCGGGCTTTCGATTCTTTCCGGAGCGCACAATGCCATCGTTCCTCGCGTCATGGACCTGCTCAAGCAGAACAAGATGGACGACGTGCTGATCGTGCTCGGTGGCATCATCCCCAACCAGGACGTGGATAGCCTGAAGAAAGCCGGCGTGGCCGCCATTTTCCAGCCGGGCACCGCCATGGACGATATCGTTCAGTTCATCCGCGCCAACGTCAAGCCGCGCGGCGTGCCCACGGCCCGTTGATATTGATGGCCGAGATCAGCACCTCCCGTTTGAAAGAAATTCTCCCGCGCACCATCGGACCAACGCCCTGGTACTGGAAGACTTTTCCCGCCTTCAATTCTGTTTCCGGGCAGCGCTTCGTCTGGACCCACCACGGCGATCAGGGACCACTGGCGTATCTGGTCTCCCTGAGCCTGGAGCAGGAGCCGGGCAAGCCGCGCTTGGCCCTGAATACGTATTGCCGGCCGTTCTTCGCGCCGCCATCACACTTGGGGATCTGGTGCCCGGAGGGCCGAAGCATTCGCTTCGTGTGCTTCGATCCCGACCAGCTCAGGGCTTTCGACTTCGCGGAAATTGCAGGCTGGTTCAAGCAGTCCAGCGAGCGCATCTACGCCGCTACGGAACCTCTTGCCGATTTTGACGTCCCACTCGGCCTGCGCGCAGGCATGCACAATGTCGAACTGCCGTCCGAACTGCGCGGAGTGGACGAACTGATTGTCCCGACCAGCTACCCAGCCAAGAGCCCCGACGACCCCGCCTTCGCGCTCTATGTCGTCTATTTGCAAGCGGGTCTGGTGGAGGTTCTGCCACAGAAGTGGTTCACCGCCAGCCAGTATCAGGTGGGAAAGCAGTGGATCACGCGGGCGGCGCGCGATCCGCAGTCGCACCGGATTTTTGGCGAGTGTTTTGGGTCCGGCAGCTTCCTGCTGGAGGAGGATGGATGCCGGCTGGAGCGTTGGATAGAAAAGAATTTATAGCAGGGTTAGGTGGCGGCGGCAATCTGAGTTCAAGATCTGTAGTCAACAATCTTCGATGTGAAATCTTTTCCACGACGTTTTCGAGGCTCCAACTGAGGTTTGCGCGTCCGCCCCGGCTGTTATACCGTAAACAGTTTCAGATTCTTCACCTATGAGCGACCGCATCGATCCCGGCATGCCCTCAAGTTCCACGGTCCTCGAGTCGCGCGTGGACCCAACCTCGGCGCGCTTTGAAGCCAACATGCGCTTCCTGGCCGACTTGGTTTCGCAGGTTCGCAATGAAGAGGAAAAGATTCGCGAGGGTGGCGGTCCGAAAGCCATTGAGGGCCAGCATAACAAAGGGCGGCTGACGGCGCGCGAGCGGATTAACCTGCTGGTCGATCCCGGAACTTTTTTTGAACTTGGCGCTTACGTAGCGCGCGGCATGTATGAAGAGTGGGGTGGCGCGCCGGCTGCTGGAGTGATCACGGGGCTGGGACGCATCCAGACGCGGCTGGTGATGATTGTCGCCAACGACGCTACCGTCAAGGCAGGCGCATTTTTTCCCATGACGGCAAAGAAAGTGATTCGCGCCCAGAACATCGCCATTGAAAATCGCATCCCGACGGTCTACCTGGTGGACTCGGCGGGCGTGTTCCTGCCTTTGCAGGAAGATGTTTTTCCGGACACTGACGACTTTGGCCGCGTGTTTCGTAATAACGCGGTGATGTCGGCGATGGGAATTTCGCAGATCGCGGCCATCATGGGCATGTGCGTGGCGGGTGGAGGCTACCTACCGGTGATGTGCGATCACGTGCTGATGACCGATGGCAGCGGGCTTTTTCTGGCCGGGCCAGCGCTGGTGCAGGCGGCAATCGGGCAGAAGATTTCCGCCGACGAATTGGGCGGCGCCGCGATGCATTCCGCCATCAGCGGCACCGTGGATTTCCGCGAGCCCAACGACGAAGCCTGCCTGGCGCGGATCCGCGCCATTATCGAGAAGTGGGGATACCGGCGGCAATCTCCCTGGGACCGCAAGAAACCTCAGCCGCCGGCGCTGGCCGCCGAGGAAATTTACGGCATTTACGATTCTTCGCCGGCGCGGCCTTATGACATGAAGGAAATTCTGGCGCGCATTGTGGACGGTAGCCGCTTCGACGAATACAAGCAGGAGTATGGCAAGACCATCATCTGCGGTTATGCGCGCATCAGCGGTTTTGCCGTCGGGATCGTCGCCAACCAGAAATTGCACGCCCAACAAACTGATCATGAAGGCCACAAGAGAATTGAATTTGGCGGGGTGATCTACACCGAGTCGGCGGAAAAGGCCGCGCGCTTCATCATGGACTGCAACCAGAATCTGGTGCCGCTGGTTTTCTTCCATGATGTGAACGGGTTCATGGTAGGACGGGACGCGGAGTGGAGCGGCATCATCAAGGCGGGGGCGAAGCTGGTGAACGCCGTGTCGAACTCGGTTGTGCCCAAGATTACGGTGATCGTGGGCGGGTCATTCGGCGCCGGACATTATGCGATGTGCGGCAAGGCTTACGACCCGCGACTGGTTTTCGCCTGGCCGACCGCACGGTACGCGGTGATGAGCGGTGACGCTGCGGCGGGCACGCTGGTGGAAATCAAGATCAAGCAACTGGAGCGCAGCGGCAAACAATTGAGCGACGAAGAACGCCAGGAGCTGTTCGAGTCGGTGAAGAAAACTTACGACGAGCAGACCGATCCACGTTATGGCGCGGCGAGGCTGTGGATCGACAAGATCATCGATCCGGTGGAGACCCGCGATGCGATTGCGCTGGCGCTCGAGGCCGCGGCCCTGAATCCGGATGTGCCGGAATTTAAAGTCGGGGTGCTGCAAACTTGAAAGCAACAGCGCCACGGATTTGCACGGGTCTTCACGGATGAATAGAAATTAGAATGAACATTTATCCGCGAGAATCGGGGAATATCCGTGGCCTGATTTTTTGATGTCTGATTCCGTCAAACTTGTCGAGTGTCCGCGCGATGCATGGCAGGGCCTGCGGGGGCACATTCCTGCTTACATCAAGACCGACTATCTGAAGGCATTGATCAGCGCGGGGTTCAAGCACATTGATGCTGTTTCGCTTGTCTCACCGAAAGCGGTGCCGCAGATGGCAGATTCGGAAGAAGTGCTGAAGGAACTGGATCCGCCGGATGACGTGGAGATTATCGGGATCGTGGTCAATGAAAAAGGTGCGCAGCGGGCGATCGCTACCGGGGCGGTGCGGACGTTGGGTTTCCCATATTCGGTTTCGCCGACTTTTTTGCAAAACAACCAGCACCAAACGCCGGAACAAGCCATCGACGAACTGGAGAAGATCAGCAACCAAGCCGAAGCAGCCGGGCTCGATACGGTGGTTTATGTCTCCATGGCTTTTGGCAACCCTTACGGCGATCCGTGGAATATCGGCGAAGTGGTGGATGCGGTGGAGCTGCTCGAAGCCGAGGGCGTTCGCACCATCTCCCTGGCCGACACCGTGGGACTGGCGGGGCCGGCGCAGATTCGCGAATTGTTCGACGGGGTAAAGTCGAAGTACGACTATCTAGAGATTGGATTGCATTTGCACAGCCGCCCGGAGCAGGCAGTGGAGAAGATATTCGCTGCGTATGATGCGGGTTGCCGGCGATTCGATTCGGCGCTTGGGGGACTGGGAGGATGTCCGTTTGCGCAGGATGCGCTGGTGGGGAATATTGCCACCGAGAAAGTGGTGGAGGCGCTGAAGCAAAGAGGAGCGGAGTTGCCGGCGCTGAAACCGCTGGATGTGTTGCTGCGGGTGACGGCTGAGATCGGGGCACGGTACACGACCTCCGCGGCGGCGGATTGAGCTTCGTTTGCCATTGGGGCAGCGGAGCTTCTGCTCGTCAAAGGATGTCTACTTCCGAGCCCCAAGTGTGGCGGCAAAATACATGGAATATAAAACCATTCAGCTTTTGGTCGATTCTGGCGTCGCTACCATTACCCTTAACCGGCCGGAGAAGCGGAATGCTGTCAGCTTTGCGCTTGTGGAAGAACTGCTGGGCGCTCTCGATGAGGTCGAGCAATCTTCCGCTCAGGTGGTCATACTTACTGGCGCAGGGAAGGCTTTTTGCGCGGGCCTGGATCTCGACGAATTGAAGAGTCTGCTGGGGAAAACGCAAAACCAAAACGTGCACGACTCGTCGCGAATGGGCCACATCTTTCGGCGCATTTACGATTTCCCTTTGCCGACCATCGCCGCGGTGAATGGGGCTGCCATCGCCGGCGGCACGGGATTTGCCACCATGTGTGATTTTACTTTGGCCGTGCCTGAGGCCAAGTTTGGCTACACCGAAGTGCGCATCGGATTTGTCCCCGCCATCGTTTCTTCGATGCTGGTCTGGCAGGTGGGGCACAAAACCGCGCGCGACCTGCTCCTGACCGGACGCCTGTTTGACGCCGCTGAGGCGCATCGTTATGGCCTGGTCAATGAGGTGGTGGAACCGGGCGTGCTGATGATACGGGCGCGGGAGCTGGCGGCGCAGCTCATGGAGAATAGTCCGTCGTCGATGCGGGCCACCAAGCGTCTGATCAATGGATTCATTGCCGAGCAGCTCGACCAGCAGATCGGCCAAGCGGTGCAGGACAACGCGCGTATTCGCACCACCGCCGACTTCCGCGAAGGCATCACATCGTTTCTTGAAAAGCGTAAACCGCGGTGGAGTGGCAAGTGAGCGCTCGGAGTAATCACGCGGGCGTAGTCTGCGAGAGCCGGCTGCGGGTGCGCTACGCCGAGACCGATCAGATGGGAGTGGTCTATCACGCCAATCACTTCATCTGGTTCGAAATCGGACGAGTGGAATTGATGCGACAGCTGGGATTTTCCTACCGCGATATGGAACGGGAGCACGAATGCTTCATCCCGGTGGTGGACGCACGTTGCCGCTATAAAGCTCCGGCGCGGTATGACGATGAGATCATCGTGCGTACTTATCTGAGAAACGTCCGCGAGTCGATGATTCATTTTGGATACGAACTGGAGCGGGCCAGCAATGGCGAACTGCTGGCCGAAGGCGAAACCACTCACATGGTGATCGATGCGAGGATGAAGGCTGCGACCCTTCCGCCGACATTTTTGAAGGCATTTCGCGAGGCGGCGGGAAAATAAGGGCCTTGTTTCGCGGGACGGAAACAGGCCACGGAAAAGTGGTGCTGCAGGATCAAATAGCGAACCCCGGCGGCTAAAGCCGGAGCTGTTTTCAGGGAGTTGCGGCACGACTGGATGTTCGAGTCTCCCCAAGAACATTTATGAAACCAGCAACTGGAAACGGGAAACTTTCTTGAAAGCTCTTCACATCAACGGTAACGACCTCACGCTTGAAGCGGTGCGGGAAGTCGCTGCCGAACGCCGCGTTGTCCTTCTCGCTCCCGACGCCCGCGAGGCTGTCAGCCGGGCTCGTGCGGTAGTGGACGCGCTGGTGGCGGAAAACCGCGTGTCTTACGCAATCACCACCGGTGTCGGTAAGTTGAGCGACGTCCGCATTGCGGGTGAGCAGATTCGCGAGCTTCAGGTCAATTTAGTGCGATCCCATGCGGTGGGTGTAGGCGAGCCGCTTTCCGCCGCCGAGACTCGGGCCATGATGTTGTTACGGGCGAATTCGCTCTCCAAGGGGAACTCGGGCGTGCGCGGCGCGGTCATCGACACGATTTGCGAGATGCTGAATCGCGGCGTCACACCGATGGTGCCATCGCAGGGCAGCGTGGGAGCGAGCGGCGATCTGGCCCCGCTGGGGCACCTGGCGCTGGCGCTGATCGGCGAAGGTGAGTGTCTGGACGACAGGGGGGTCCGCGTTCCCGCCGCCGACGCCATGCGACGCGCGCAAGTGAAAGCGCTGGTGCTGGAAGCGAAGGAAGCGGTCTCGCTGATCAACGGTACACAGGGCATGCTGGCAGTGGGGGTCCTGGCGCTGTTGGCGGCCGAGACCCTGGCGGATACGGCTGACGTGATCGGCGCGCTCGCGCTTGACTGTTTGCGAGGTACAGATGTTGCCTTCGACGAACGTATCCACCTGGCTCGTCCCCACAGCGGCCAACTCAAGACTGCGTCGAATTTGCGCAAGATGCTTGAAGGCAGCCAACTGCGCGAGTCGCATCGCGATTGCGACCGGGTGCAAGACGCATATTCACTGCGCTGCATGCCGCAGGTGCATGGCGCCGTACGCGACACACTAGTGCATTGCCGCGAAGTCATGGAGATCGAGGTCAACTCGGCGGTGGATAATCCGTTGGTATTTATGAAGAGTACAAGCCACGTAGGGGCGAATGCCCTCGTCCGCCCGGCGGAGCGAGGCTCGGCTGCATTCGAGGCGGATGTGATCTCAGGCGGAAATTTCCACGGGCAGCCGGTGGCATTCGTTTTAGATTTCCTGGGCATTGCGCTGAGCGCGCTGGCTGGAATTTCAGAACGCCGGTTGGAGCGGATGGTAAATCCGGCGCTGAATGAAGGTCTGCCGCCATTCTTAGCGGCGGGAGCGGGACTGAATTCCGGATTCATGATGCCGCAGGTGGCTGCCGCATCGCTGGTCAGCGAAAACAAAGTGCTGGCTCATCCCGCGTCGGTGGATTCGATTACAACTTCCGGCAACAAGGAAGATTACGTTTCCATGGGCATGACGGCCGCCCTGAAGCTGAAGAAGATCGTCGAGAACACGCGCAACGCGATGGCGATTGAGGCCATGGCTGCGGCTCAGGCGCTGGACTTTCTGGCGCCACTGAAGACTTCGAAGCGAGGGCAGGTGGCGCATGCGGCCATCCGCTCGGTGTGTGCGACGATGGATCGAGATCGGGTGATGTATCAGGATTTCGCGCGGATTGCGGAGTTGATTGCGAGTGGGAAGGTGGCGGAGGCGCTGCGGTAGTTGGAACTGAGGGGGAGACGCCCTCCCAACTTCCGGCGGGACGCCGGCGCCACAAACACAATGCCGAGGCTCGCTCGCCTGGACGGGTGCGGGCACCTGCCCCTACGTGATCTGGATCTTTTTCAGGCCTTTTTTGCCATCTTTTCGGCCTTAGTGCGGATGAAGGCATAATTCAGTGCCGGCAGCGAGTTGAATTTGGCCGCTCTGCTGTAGAACTCCTGTGCTTTTGTGTGCTCCCCCTTGCCGTCATGGGCCTGGCCCAAGCGGTAAAGATTGCGCGGGTCTTGCGGATTGGCCTGTTCAAGTTCCGCGATCGCTTTTTCGTAATCCTTTTGGGCGAGGGCGATCCTTCCCGCCAGTTCATGGGCCAGCTTTACCTGTGCTGGGTTCTTGGAGGCCTCTGCGCCCTGGCGGAATTCTTCCGCATGAGTTTTCGCGGCTGCGTAGTCCTTTTTCCCGATCGCCAGCGCGGTCAGATTGTAGTGATGCTGGAGCTTCGCGTTGTCCTTGATTTCCTGCGACAGACTCGAATCCTCGACGAACTTAAGAGAACGATCGAACTGCTGATTTGCCTGGTCATACCTTTGCATCTCGGCGAGGATGTTGCCCTTGGCCTGAAGGTCCGCGGCCATGGCTGCCGGGTCATTCTTCTTTTCTGCGACGGCAAATTCTTTGTCCATCTCTAGCAGGGCCTTGTCCAACTTACCGCTATCGGCGGCGACTACGGCCAGACCGAACAATGCAGTCCGAAGTTCGCCGTCATTGCGTGCTTGCTCCACCATTTTTCCTAGCTCGGCTTCCGCGTCTTGCGGCTTACCCATGTAGGTCAGGTCTGCGGAAATTCCGAAGTGCGATGGCACGAAGTGGGAATCGATGGATAGCGCCTTGCGATATTGGGCGATTGACTCGTCGAACCTCCCCATCTTCAGCAGCAGCTCTGCGTAGGAGTCGTATGGATTGGGATCGTTGGGGATCAATTCGACATATTTCTTGAAGGCCTGCTCGGCGTTGGCATAGTCATCCTGTTGCCGGTAGGCGTAGCCGAGAATGTTGTAGGCAGCCGAATAGTTCGGAGCCAGTTCCGTGGCTTTTTTGTAGTGCTCGATGGCGGAGCGGTATTCTTGCTGGCCAAAATAGTAGTTGCCCAAAGTGAACTGTGCTCGTTCGTCATTGGGGTAGGCCGCGACTAGTTTGTCGAGAGAGTCCTTCTGTTTGCGTACGTCGCCGTTTGCTCCTGCCTGATTCGCGAGGATGAAGAGCCTTTCACCATCGGAAGCCTTATCCGCGAGGCTAACCGCCTTGTTCAGATGCTCGAAGAATTCTTTGGCCGTGGGAGAATTATTGGCGCGAGCCAACTCGGCTGAGGCAAAATCCGGATCAAGCGCGAGCGCTTTGTCGAAATGCTCGAGGGAATCCTGAGCCAGGAGCCTTTCCGAGAGGTCCCGTCCCTGCAGGAATTCCTTTCGCGCGTCTTCCGACTTGGTGATAATGGAAACCTTGCCACCAGTGGCCGCAGTGGGAGAACTGGCGCCGGTGTTGGCGTTGTTGCAGGCGGTCCACACTGTGGCGGTGAGCACAAGGATTGCGGCTAACGCTAAACGCACTGCATTGCTTGAGCGCATTGGGTTGCCTCCTTCGGAATTTGTGTGGGCGCGAGCGTCGGCGCCCGCGCCAGCACGGACCTAACTACAATGGTCTGCAAATAGGAAACTTTAGACTGCCCCGTTGTTGCTAGACGTTAGGCGGATAGGTTTGGATAGCAAGGCGGCTCGGGCGGCACGCAGTTTTAAGAATTCAGAGTTACACATAACATCGGACAGTTGATTTGCGACCCCCAGCCTTCGTTGGGGGGTGGTGTACCCGCCCTAGGTGGCCTGCGCTGGCACCAGCGCAGACGCTCGCGCCTACATTGAACTTGCTTGCGCCGCACTGCCGTCCAGCCCTAGTTGCCCGGCGATTCCCCGTAGCGCCTCGATGCAGAATGCGATGTGCTCTTCCAAGTCCACGCCGAGGTCGGCGGCTCCATTTACGATGTCTTCGCGTTTCACGCTGCGGGCGAAGGCTTTGTCTTTCATTTTCTTGCGGACAGACTTGGCCTCGACTTCCGCCAGAGATTTCCTCGGCTTGACCAGCGCGCAGGCCGTAATGAATCCTGCCAACTCGTCACAGGCGAAGAGCGCTTTCTCCATGAGAGAATCCCTGGTCACGCCCGAATATTCGGCGTGTGACATGATGGCGCGGCGGATTTCCTCCGAGTAGCCGCGCTCTTTCAATATTTCGTTTCCCTTGTAGGGGTGATCGTCGAGGCTGGGATACTGCTCGTAATCGAAGTCGTGCAGGAGCCCGACTACCCCCCACAACTCTTCTTTTTCTTTTTCTTGTCCAGCGTCCGGGGTAGCGCCTGGAGAAGCCGCGGAAAATTTGCGGGCACAGGCGCGCATACAAGCCTCGACGGCCAGCGCGTGCTTGCGTAAACTTTCCGACTGGGTGAACTCAGTTAGTAAACCCCACGCCTGTTCTCGATTGCTCATGGATTCGTACCTGTTTTCTCCGTTTTTTCTCCGGCTAACCTTGCTTTTAGCCCAAGGTGTTTTGTGTTTGACCCGGAATTGTTCTTGACATCCACAGGTGTTGTACCGCAAATTACGCTGCAGGTTGGAACGAAGATTTTTTTGCGCTTCGTTTTTCGTTCCAGGAGACGCCCCCGCTCTGGCCACTCCCACACCTAGATGGCTACTACCCTTGCACCTGTAGATTCAAGGGAAGTCGTTCGTTGCGATCACTGCCTGCTGGTCCAATTCCGAACTTCCAACGATCTTTGCCGCCGCTGCCACGCCTCGTTAGACGACGAGGAGCCGGAAGTCGTAATGGCCCCGCCACCGCCGCAAATGATGCCGGCGAATGGCAACGGCCGCGGACACCTGAACCTGGCGACTTCGATTCGCTCCCTGCGCCTTCGTAACGGACTCAGCCAGCGACAACTGGCGGCCCGCATGTCGGTTCCCCGGACCTACGTGTCGAAGATCGAGAACGAGAAGGCAACTCCGACCCTTTCCTCACTGGAGCGGCTGGCGCGGGCGCTGGAAGTCACTGTTCCCGATCTGCTTTCGGGTGGCGAACGCAACCGCCAGGAAGAGATCGGAGACCTGATGAAGGATCAGTTTATCGCGGAATTGATGCCGTTCGTGTCGCAGTTGAACGGGATGCAGTTGTCGAGCGTGCTGGCGCAGGTTCGCGATCTGACGCTGCGGCCCAGGCGAAGTGCCTAGCGTTCACCGCTGTAGGCGAGAGCGTCTCGCTCGCGCTGGAACTTGACGAGCCATGGCGCTGGTCTTCGCATTCGGAGAGTTAGCGAATTATCAGAGATTTGTCTTTATCCGGGCAACCACCAACTGCATGCCGGGGCCGCGAGGCCCCGGTTTTTTGTTCACATGTCCTCCGCCTAAGCTGCTGGAGAACCGACGCTTGGTCCACCGAGTTCGTGCCACGAGGCTAGTGGGAAAAGTCAGCCGACCTCGCTCCGGCACAAAAGAGCTGTTCGGTGACCGATCACGGCAAATTCCTCACCCACTCTTGAACCGGAGCGCGTATTTCAATCCGATGCGTCGAAGGCCTCTCGTAGGCCCCATTTTCCTCTCTCATTAACTGAATAACTTCAAATTCCACAGCTTCTCCACAGCAATCGGGTTCCGGTATATTCAAATCAACGGTTCTCGGCCTCACAATTCCTGCGGACAGCTGTGCCTCCAACCATGACCGACTCCGGCGACTTCAAGGAAACCGTCAAGCAGCAGGCGGACATCGTTCGCATGGTGGGCGACTACGTCAAGCTGAAGAAGGCTGGGGCGCAGAACTACTCGGGGCTTTGTCCATTTCATAACGAGAAGACGCCGTCGTTCTCGGTGCATGCCACGCGGCAGTTCTTTCACTGCTTCGGCTGCGGCGTGTCCGGCGACGTTTTCAGCTTTGTCCAGAAAATCGAGAATATTACCTTCCCCGAAGCTGTGAGAGCCGTGGCACAGAAGCTGGGAATTGCGCTCCCCAAGGTCAGCTACTCGAGCCCAGCCGAGGCCAAAGAGGCCAAGCTGCGCACTGTGTTGCTGGAAGTTCATGAGCGGGCGTGCGTGTTCTTCCAGGAATATCTCAAGCGGCCGGAAGGCGCCCACGCGCGCGAATATCTGTCGGGGCGCGGGCTGAATGAGGAAACAATCAACACATTTCGAATCGGCTACGCGCCAGACTCAGGATTTCTGTTGCGCGACCGGCTGCGGGGAGAGTTCGAAGAAGAAGCCTTGCGGGAGAGCGGGGTCTTTTCGTGGAAGCAGGAAAGCGGGCATCCGGCGTCAGACCGCAACCCTAAGGAAACCGAGTTGGAAGTACAAGGTCCGGGTTCCGAAGTTCGAGATCCGAGGTCCGACGCCCGAAGTCCGGTTTCACCCATGTACTCCAAGTTCCGCAACCGGGTGATGTTTCCTATCACCAACGAAGCCGGGCGCGTGATTGCCTTCACCGGGCGCACCCTTTCCACCGACGAGAAGGCGGGACCCAAGTATTTGAATTCGCCTGAGACTGCGATCTATTCCAAGTCGCGGGTGCTCTTCAATCTTGACCGAGCAAAGGAAGCTATTCGTGCACTGAACTACGCCATTTTGGTTGAAGGCCAGATGGATTGCGTCTCGGTGTTTACCGCGGGCTGTCACAATGTCATCGCCAGCTCGGGAACTGCGTTCACCGAGTTGCAAGCCAGGCTGCTTGGCCGCTTCAGCAAGAAGGTGGTTGTAAACTTTGACCCGGATACAGCTGGCGCCCGCGCAACTGAGCGGACGCTGGGCCTGCTGGTGGAAGAAGAATTCGAAATCCAAGTCTTGACTTTGGAGCCCGGCTTTGACCCTGACCTGTTTATCCGGCGCAAAGGGAAAGACGCGTACGCCCGGGCGCTGAGAAATTCGCAGAAATATTTCGACTACTTGATCGAACGCGCCCGCACCCAGTTTCCTGTTCGGAGCGCGGATGGCAAGGTCAAGGCGGTGAATTATCTGCTGCCCCACATCCAGCGGATTCCCAGCCGCATTGCGCGCGACGAACTGGCCCGGGAGATGGCGCAAAAACTGGGCATCGACTCGTCCGTCCTGCGCCAGGAGTTGAAGCACGTCGCCGCCAACCGCTCCACTGTCAGCCTGAAGGCGCTAGCAGAGGTCCAAGTAACCGATGCAGAAAAGATCCTGATTCGGGCGCTGGCCTCGGCCACCGAAATGCAAACCTCTGAAGACCATCTTTCCGCCCGTGACGGCGCGGAAGAGGAGTTCGACCCTGCCCGCCAGGCGCAGTTTGTGCTCAAGAGCGAGCGTCTTCACCTGGGGCTGGCCACGGAGTCATTGATCGAAGTCCTGCTCGGCACCGGGTCGGAAACCATGCACGTCACAGATTTGCCCTTACCGGAGACAGACCGCGGCCTGCTGGCTGCGATCCTCATGAAAGACGACGAACAACTTACGCCGGAGCGGCTGGAGGGGGCCGTGCGGGGACTGCGGCGCATTCACTTAAGGCGCAAGCTGGAGCGGGTCCAGCGGGAACTGCAGGCTACGCGAGGGCAGGAGGCCGGCCAGGTGCAAGCCTTGCTGCAGGAAAAGATGCGGTTGAAACGGGCCTTGATGGATCCCAGCCTGGCTGACGAGGGCCCAACTGCCCGACCCCCATAAAGGCAAAACACTATGAAACTAAATGGAGTTCGGGGCATCTAATTTGCTAGTTGACGGGAGAATGGGTAGGGTGTGCCAAAAATCAGGATTGTGTAGAACGTCCCGGACCCCCTTCCAGGTGCTATAATTTGAAGGTTTGTGCCCGGCGCGCAGGTCGGCCGCTTCACGTTCCCACCGCCAAAAAACGTTCCAGGTCCTTTCCGTAGGACGAATAGAGGGTAATCCGTCTTGGCTCTAGACGACAAGTACGACGACATCAAAAAGCTGATCGACACAGGTAAAGAGAAGGGATATCTGACCTATGACCAGGTCAACGACCTTATCCCGCACGACGTGCATTCTCCCGAGGACCTGGACGATCTGCTGACCACCATTGGTACGCAAGGAATCGATGTGCTGGAGGGACCCAAACTTCCCTCCTCCGCGCTCGATAAGAAGTTCGAAGAGGAAGGAGAAGCCGGCGAGGACGTCGAGCTCGACCTCACGCCCGGCGCTCTGGAAAAAACCAACGACCCCGTCCGCATGTATCTCCGCGAGATGGGGACTGTTCCGCTGCTTACTCGCGAAGGCGAAGTTGAGATTGCCAAGCGCATCGAGCGCGGGCAACTGCGGGTGCTCAAGGCTCTCTCCCGGTCTCCCATTGTCATTAATGAGCTTCTGGAAATGGGGGAGGATCTCAAGAAGGGCGTCCGGTCCATTAAGGAAGTGGTCACCTTCGACGAGGAGGAGATTACCGATGAAATCCTGCAGAACCGACTGAAGGAATTCACCGGGAAGATTGACGATCTGGCCAAGGCTTATAAGAAGGCCGGGCAGTTGATCGAGAAGTTCGCCGCGGTTTCGCAGAAGAAACGTCCCAAGGACTATCGCCGCTATCGCTTGAGTCTGGCGCGGGCGGTGGTGCATGTGTCCTTGTGCGTTCGCAAGCTGGGTTTCACCAACGCCGAGCGAAAGCGGTTGATCGACCGTGTGAACAAGACGGTCGATACTTTGCGGTCGCTCGATCGGCAATCCCAGAATCTGGAACGCAAAGCGGAAGCCACCCGCAGCGAGGACCAGAAGAAGGAATATCGCCGCCAGTCCCGCTCCGTCCGCTCTGAGCTGGAAAAACTGGAGGCCGAAGCCGGGGTTTCCTTTCAGGAACTCAAACGAACCCAGCGCGAAATCATCCAGGGGGACATGGATGCGGAGCAAGCCAAGCGGGAACTGATTGAGGCCAACCTCCGCCTGGTGGTTTCCATCGCCAAGAAATACACCAATCGTGGTTTGCAGTTCCTCGATCTGATTCAGGAAGGCAACATCGGGTTGATGAAAGCGGTGGACAAGTTCGAATACCGCCGTGGCTACAAGTTTTCGACCTATGCCACGTGGTGGATTCGGCAGGCGATTACTCGTGCGATTGCTGATCAGGCGCGTACGATTCGTATCCCCGTCCACATGATCGAGACGATCAACAAGCTGATCCGCACCTCGCGGCAGCTAGTGCAAGAACTTGGACGTGAGCCCACGTCGGAAGAAATCGCCAAGCGCATGGACATTCCAGTCGCGAAAGTGCGCAAGGTGCTGAAGATCGCGCAGGAGCCGATCTCACTCGAAACGCCGATTGGCGAAGAGGAAGATTCTCATCTGGGCGACTTCATCGAGGACCGCGCCGTGGTCTCGCCGGCTGAGGCCGTGATCAACGTCAATTTGAAGGACCAGACTTCGCAGGTGTTGCGCACGCTGACACCTCGCGAAGAAAAGGTCATTAAGATGCGTTTCGGCCTGGAAGACGGATCGGAACACACGCTGGAGGAAGTAGGCCAGTCGTTTGCCGTGACTCGCGAACGCATCCGCCAAATCGAGGCCAAGGCGTTGCGCAAGCTGCGTCATCCGTCGCGTTCGCGGAAACTGCGGGCGTTTCTGGATGGAGTACGGGACTAACATCTAGCCACGGATTTGCACGGACTGAGGGCACGGCTTCGGCTGTGCCCTTTGATTCGTAACAGCAGATCAGTTTGACCACGGTTGACCGTATGCCGGGATATAGGGTTGACCATAGGAATTATGCAGATTGTACGTTCGCTTTTAGGAGTGGGAACGGATTCTGCGGGAGCCACCTCGAAACGCTTCGGGTTAGCGCTCGTATGGCCAGAGTGACCTTGAGGACAACAGGACCAGGGCAGTACACAAGAAGACCCGGGTACGGTTGGTTTTTGAGAAAGCGGCAGAATTGTTTGCCATGATGATTCTCCTCTGATTCAAATGTGCGGCTGGTCCCATGAAATTTGGAGCTGCCTCGGCCGGACACGCTCAGTTCGAGGGCGCTCAAGCCTGGAGACTCGGCCAAGATTGTGCTGGAGGTTATGGATTCGTCCGCCCAGGGATCATCAAGGGAAACTTCTCGAAAAGCAAACCGGAACGCCTAGATCCGTGGGCCCGGATTTCCACCGCGTTTTCCATCGCTTTCCACAAAGAAGTCCCATCCTCCACAGTTTCTGCACAACGTAACATCAGTTTTCCGTTGCGATCGATTCGGTCTTCGCGCAAAGTGCCCACAGTGCAAGCGTGAGACGCATTGAGCCTGCTGGCGACTGCGGCAGAGCTGGCGGTGACCGGCGGTTCTCGAGGGTGAACCGGCGGGAGGGTTTTCAAAGACGCGCTTCGGCACGTTTCGGGAAACTCGGGCGTTGCGGCCTCCTCAGACGGTCCTTCCTAATAGGCTGGACTTGCGCCGCCCGCTTCCGCAGTCACTGCAGGCCAAAATCTGCGGACCAAGGTCTTCGGATCTGGATTCGTGGATGGATCGCCTGCAGCGTGCGCCAGGAACGTGCATTCCTTCGGGAACGCGGTTTCGTGAGCGTACACCTCGCCGCCTAGCGCGGCGTCGACAGGCGCGGCACTCACGAGCAATGCGGCCCAGGTGGCTGGCCTGGGCCGCATTTATTTTGGGTTTCTCTTGCCACGGATTTTCACGGACCCACGCGGATCAGAAGAAATCACAGGATGCCGAGCACCGGCCAGTGTCTCTGGCGGGATTTAAGCTTCTTGATTATTCGCTTTTTATTCCCCATACTAGCGAGATAGAAGATGGTGGCAAACGTCTTCTGGTCAGAGCAACTGTGGGACCGAAAAAAATCAGTTTGGCCTGCGTTTTCCGAAGACGTCGCAGAGCGTCCACAAGTCGTTCGCGGCTAATATCGCGGTCACGCTACGGAGTTGATTTTCCCGACAGATAAGAAGGCCTTGGCTACTACGGATTACAGTCTCGCGCACAGTCTTCCGGCGAACGTTGAAGCCGAACGCTCCATTCTTGGCGCCATCCTGCTGGACAATTTTTCCTACAATCAGGCAGCCGAGCATCTCAAGCCGGAGGACTTCTCGCTCGACTCCCACCGCCGTATTTATTCGCGCATGATGGATCTGGCCGAGTCCGCCCGGCCGATCGACATGATCACGTTGGTCGAGGAGTTCGACCGGCGCAAGGAACTGCAGGCCATTGGTGATGTTGGCTACATCTCGGGTCTGGTGGATGGGGTCCCCGACCGCCCCAGCATCGAGCACTACATCAAGATTGTTCGTGATAAAGCGCTGTTGCGGGGGCTGATTCATGCCGCCAATTCCGCCATCGCCCGCGCCTCCGACCAGAGCGATCCGGCGGAGGAAGTGCTCAACGACGCCGAAGCCGCCATCCTGCAGCTCTCCGAAAAGCGGATTGGCCGCGGCTTCATGGGCGTGCAAGAGATCGTTAAGGAGTCTTTCGGATCGGTTGACGCGCTGTTGCAGCGGGGTCAGCGCATCACCGGTCTGGCCACGCACTACCCCGATCTGGATGAGATGACCAGCGGCCTGCAGCGCTCCGATCTGATCATCATCGCCGCCCGCCCTTCCATGGGAAAGACCGCCTTTGCCATGAACATTGCCGAGAACGCCGCCATCGAAGACCAGAAAGTGGTCGGCATGTTCTCTCTCGAAATGTCCCGCGAGGCGCTGTTGCTGCGCCTGCTGTGTTCGAAGGCCCGGGTTGACTCGCACAAGATGCGCACCGGTTCGTTGTGGCGCGATGATATGGACAAAGTGGTTCACGCCATGGAGCAACTGGCGCACGCGCCTATTTTCATTGACGACACGCCGGGCATCAGCCTTAGCGAAATGCGCGCCAAGGCGCGGCGCCTGCAGCAGTCACAGGGCAGCCTCGATCTGATCATCGTGGACTACCTGCAACTGATGTCAGGAGGAGGCAGGCGGTATGAAAACCGCACCCAGGAAGTGTCTGCGATCTCGCGAGGCCTGAAAGCGCTGGCCAAAGAACTCAAAGTGCCGGTGGTTGCCTTGTCCCAGTTAAGCCGCGCTCCGGAAAGCCGGGGCGGCGACCACCGTCCGCAACTCGCCGACCTGCGTGAATCCGGATCAATCGAGCAAGACGCGGACGTAGTGGCGTTCATCTTCCGCGAGGAAGTTTACAAGCCCGATGAGCCCGAACTGGAAGGCAAAGCCGAACTGATCATCGCCAAGCAGCGCAATGGCCCAACCGGCAAGGTCAAACTGGCTTTCGTAAAGCGATCCACCCGGTTTGAATCCAGAGTTCCCGACGGCACCGAACCATCGGAGGGTTAGGGGATTTTTGCCCGCCGGCCAATTACAACTCGCGTTCCACATCCTGTGGAAACCTTGTGGAAGCGTGGGCCGTTCTCATTTATTCTCGAGAACTACGAACCGGTGAAGGATTTTTTACAAATGCGGGAGTCTCCTAACCCGCGTGGATGGTGCAACTTAGTCGAATACCGGGTGGGAACTGCTGGAAATCCGCCGCAGCTACAAACCTTGTACAACCTTTGGGATTTGCACATCCAGAAGGACACTGCCCTAATATCCTGTTGGCTTTTGGTGGGTAAACACCGGGGGGGTTTTGGTCCGAACTCCTTAACGGGGCGCCAAAAACGAAAACGTCCCAGACCCAGGTTTGAGTCTTGGGACGTTCCTCGAACAGCCCTCCCCCAGAACTGCTCAAGGCCAGCCTAGATTCCTTGCCAAGAAACGTAAATGGCCCTATAGTGCCAGCCGGTCCGGCACTACAGAGCCATGTAGATCTAGGGTAGCGGGTACGGGGTCAAGAGTCAGGAACTGGACGCAAAAAGCGTTATCTTGAGGCTTTGATAAGCTGAGGCCCCACATCTCCCAGCTTCTTTCATGTAGAGCCTCAGACAGAACCACTGACTCATTGTGACACTGCGCGAGCACCTGCGAAAAAAGACAGCTCATCGTCGGTTTGCCGACTTAATAGCTCTAGTTTTGGGCGGGGCAAACTGACCCACTTGCAACCCTCCGCGAAGTGAATTTCCAGCTATGCGCTGGCAGTGGTCTTGGACAGAGGCAATTCGCGAATCCTTCTTCCTGTTGCCGCAAAGATTGCATTGCAGACTGCAGGTGCAAACGGCGGCACACCCGGCTCGCCCACTCCAGCCGGCGGCGCGTCGCTATCTACAATGTAGACATTGGTTTTGTAGGGAGCTTCGTTCATGCGAGCCACGGGATAACTGTCGAAGTTCGACTGCTCAATGGCTCCATCCTTGGCTGTAATTTCCCCGCTCCGAACAATGCTGGTTCCGAATACCGCCGCACCCTCAAACTGAGCGCGCGTGGCTTCCGGATTCACCACCAGGCCCGCGTCTACGGCGGTGTGCACGGATGGAATTTTCACTTCGCCCTTATCGTCCACTTCTACTTCGGCGACGGTGGCGACGTAGGTCAAGAAACTCCGATGTACCGCGATGCCCATCCCGGCGCCCTTGCCCAACTTTCGCTTTCCCCAGCCCGCTTTTTCCGCCGCCAGTTCAACCACCCGCCGCACCCGGGTCGTGTCCAGTGGATAGAGGCTAGGAGACTCGCCATAATTCTCATATTCGGGCGCGGAAGCCTTGACGTCGACGATTCGCGCGGGTCCGATCAGATCGAGCAGATATTCGAGAGAATCCCGGCCCGACTCATGTGCAAGCTCATTAGCAAATGACTGGGCCGCGAAGGCGTGGTAGATATTTGCGACTGACCGGAACCATCCGATACGGACATGGTTTTCCGCCGGCCCGTTCTCGGCGCGATGATTGGGAATGTCGAAGGGCAAGTCCGTCCACCCCAGTCCCAATTCGCCCGCGCTGCCGTAGGTAGTGTTCAACGCGAACGTGGAACCGATCGGCGGAAACACCGAGCGCTGCAACCATGCGGTTGGCTTTCCCTTTTCATCCAACGCCGCCTTCATATACATGGCCGCCACGGCGTGGTAGTAACCGAACTTGATGTCATCTTCGCGACTCCACACCACCTTCACTGGTCGGCCCACTGCTTTCGACAGGATCGCCGCCTCGGCTGCGTAGTCCGGTTTCGACTTGCGCCCAAAGCCGCCTCCTAACAGGGGTACGTGGCATATGACGTTTTCCTTGGGGATGCCGAGTTCACTGGCGACGGTCTCCTGCACCGCCTGCGGGTTCTGGGTGGGAGCCCAGACCGTGACTTTGCCGTCCCGGTAGTCGGCGAGGGCAACAGGCGGTTCCATGGTGGCGTGCGCTAACAGGGGAACGTAGTACTCTGCTTCCACGATCTTTCCACCCTTGGCAAACGCGGCATCCACATCGCCGATGTTCCGCGCCACCTTCCCCGGTTTGCGGGCGGTCTGCTGCAACTCTTTCTTGTATTGGTCCGAGTTATAGCTGGAGTTTACGCCGTTGTCCCACGCCACATTCAGCTTCTTGCGTCCCTGAAATGCGGCCCAGGTGTTGTCGGCGATCACTGCGACCCCACCGAGCGGTTGGAAATGATGCGGCGGAGTGAAGGGCTTGATGGGGATGGTTTGCTTCACTCCCTTCACTTGCAGCGGCGCTTTTTCGTCATAGGATTTGACCTTGCCGCCCAGTACGGGAGGATGCTCGACCGAAGCGTAGACCATGCCGTCCAGGCGGGCGTCCATACCAAAGCCTGCTTTGCCGGTGCAGATATCCGCCAGGTCGTAGCTGGAAGCGCCTTTGCCAATGTATCGCCAGGCGCTCTTTGGCTTGAAGTGCAGTTCCTCCTTCTTGGGAACGGGCAGAGCCGCGGCTGCAGCTGCCAACTCTCCATAGCCGACTCTGCGATTGCTAGCCCGATGAACGATTACGTGCAGATCAGATTGGCACTCCGATACCGGCACTCCCCACTGCTGCGCCGCAGCTCGAGTCAACATCAGGCGCGCCGTGGCTCCAGCCTCGCGCATCACCTCGTAGAAACTCCGAACGGAATGCGATCCATCTGTGTCCTGATCTCCGTATCGCGGATCGCCGATCGCCTGTTCCAGTTTCACTCGCTTCCAATCCGCATCCAGTTCATCAGCCAGTATGAGTGGCACGGAAGTGCGGCTGCTGGTGCCCATCTCCGACCGGTGCGCCACAAGATAAACCGTGCCGTCCGTGTCGATTCCAACAAACGCGCTGGGGTGCAGGACGGCGTGGTCGGCGTGCGTTCCGGACGCGGTCTCCGCCGCCCACAAGAAGTCCGGAACCAGCCGCACACTCAGGATCAGGGCGCCAGTGGAAGCTACTCCCTGTAGAAAACCGCGCCGGCTGATGTTCAGAATGTTGTCGCTCATACGTTCTCTCCCGCGACCGCTTTGATCGCCGCCCGAATTCGCTGGTAGGTACCACACCGGCAAATGTTCCCGGACATGCTTCCCTCGATGTCCTCGTCACTGGGCTTGGGTTTTTCCTTTAACAAGGAGATGGCCTGCATGATCTGCCCCGACTGGCAATAGCCGCATTGCGGCACGTTGAACTCGATCCACTTCTGCTGCACCGGATGCAGGCCATCTTTGGAAATTGCTTCGATGGTGGTGATTTCTTTCCCCGCCACCTTGCCCACACCGGTTACGCAGGATCGAATCGCTTTTCCGTCCAGATGTACAGTGCAAGCTCCACACAGCGCCATGCCGCAACCAAACTTGGTTCCGGTCAATCCCAGAACATCTCGCAAGTACCACAGCAGTGGCAAATCGGGATCGCCATCGAAGGAGCGTTGCACTCCATTCACTTTTAATGGGATCATGTTTTGCGCCTCCATGTCGTGCTTCGGCAATATTGTTCCAGAGAGAGCGTTGCAAGTCCAATCGATTGTCGCTCCAACATCCTGTTCATCTTGCGCAGCAGGGCCTTAATGAAGGCGGATTTCTCCCTAAGCATTGCCATTCGTCGAATGGGCGCTCACTTCCGAGGGGAACACCTTGTCACCCGGAATTTTCAGGCCCGGTCGAGAAGGATGCACATTCTACATCGGCTCTCCTCACCGGGGCGGGCTGATGAAACAATTCCCATCAGTACCGAGCACCACTAAAACTGAAACTGTTGTACACGACCCAGAACCCAGGGAAGCGATTCAGCCGGTTGGTCGACGTGGCGTTAGGGCTGAATATCGCAGTTTCGCCAGGAATGCGCAGTGGCTTGTTTATGAGATGAGTTCTACAATCTCCTGCGATGAAAAGGCACTTCGGATTTGTTCTCCTGATCGCTTTCGCGGAACTTCTTTTTGCGGCGCCTCTGCCGAAATTCGACCCGCTACCCGCTCCGCTCTCCAACAATGCCGTGGCCAGTGTGAAGAGCCGCGGATCGCTGCTGCTATTCTCGCTGATGGGCTTGGGGCCAAAGAAGACCTGGGATGCAACCACCAACGCCGCTTATTCGCTCGATCCGGATACGGGAAAATGGGCCGAGGTGCATGCGGTCCCGGGAACAGTTGGGCGGCTCGCGGCGGCGGCGGCGGGAGCGCGTGAACACATTTTTCTTTTCGGCGGCTACGTCGTCGACGGGCAAGGCGGGGAAACCACCTTGCCGGACGTCAACGTGTACGAGCCGCTCACCGATCGCTGGTTCCGCGCAGAAGACATGCCTGTTGCGGTAGACGATTCCGTCGCCGGGGTCTACCACGACCGGTACGTCTATCTGATAGGCGGATGGTCGAAGACGGACACGGTACGCGACGTCCAGGTGTATGACGGCCAAAAAAACACCTGGTCGAAGGCCACACCCATTCCTGGAACCGCAGTGTTCGGTCATGCCGGCGCGGTGGTGGGCGACACGATTGTCTACGTCGACGGCGCCCACAAAAACCCCGCGGGAGAGCAGCCGAAGTACGTCGCTTCGGACGAATGCTGGATGGGCAAGATTGACCATCACGATGCCACGAAAATTCAGTGGAGCAAGTTGCCCAACCATCCCGGAACCGCGCGCTACCGCATCGCCGCTGGAGGCTCGGAGAAAGATCAGAGAATTTATTTTTCCGGCGGAACCGACAAACCCTATAACTACAACGGAGTGGGATACGACGGGCAGTCGTTGGAGCCTTCACCTGTGACTTTTGCTTTCAATGTGCGCAGCCACCAGTGGGAAACCCTCAGCTTGAACACGCCTGACCCGACCATGGATCATCGCGGGCTGCTGGTCATACAGGAAGGACTAGTGATTGTCGGAGGCATGCAAAAGGGACAGCAGGTGACATCCCGAGTGGCGGTTCTGCCGAAACAGTCGAAAGCGAAATAGACGTGGCGGGCTGTCTTGTGGATGGTGTAGCGCCGCCGTCCTGGCGGCTGGCCGGTGGGCGTCCCACCCACCGCCCGCCGGCAAGATGCCGGCGCTACGACCATAACGACCATAAGCTTCAGTTGACAGAGAGCGTGGAGGCGAGTAATTTTTGGTTGAGTTGTGTTGGTCCCATGAAGCGCTGGCAGTTCGTGGTCCTCATTTTCGAGCTAGCTCTGTTCGCCGCTATCCTGGTTTTGCCCCAGGTGGCGCTGCCTGACTTTACTTTCCACGGGGGGACCGCGCCGGTGGCGGCGCATTCGCGTATCTGTCACCCGGTGCCCGGGCCTGCGATTGCGGCGATCCCGCAGACGCTGTTTCTGGACCGAACTGCTCAAGGGCGAAGCGAGATTGCCACCGGTTTTTCTCCGCAGCCGCTTCAATCCCGTCTTTCCCGGCTGCGCGTTCTGATCTGCTAGCCGACCCTGTCTTCTAGTTCATCCCTTGCAAAAGCTTGCTCCGCGCTGGGCGTGCCTGGTCTTTACTTCGGGTGCGCGGAGCTTCGGGGGTGGCGGCTCCGGCGTGTTGCCGGGCCTTGTGGAAAGGGTCAGGGCCAGCCGTTCCGCCGCCTCCGAATACGTGGTCCAGCTGATCGTTCTCACCCTCGCCGTGAATCGCCAGTCCTGCACGAACGGACGCTCGCGCCCCATCGAAACTATCGTCCTCGTGCCAACACTAGCGTGATGTCATCGGGTTGCTCGTTGGCGCCGATCCAGTCGTCTACGGCAGCGGTTACGGCGTCGCAGATACGTTTCAAGGGCAGATTGCGATTTTCCCACACCAGGTCAATCAGCCGCTGCTCGCCGAATTCGCCAAAATCATTTTCAGGTTCGGTCACACCATCGCTGTAGGCGAGAAAGAGTTCGCCTTGGCGCAACGCGACGGAGCCCTCCTCATAACTTCGGTGGTCAAACAAACCGATTACAGTGCCTCCGCGCTCCAGCCTGCGCAGAGATCCGTCTTCAGCCAGAATGATCGGCGGCAGGTGGCCACCGTTGCTATAGGTAAGCTTACGTTCGTGACCATCGTAGACGCCCAGGAACAGAGTGGCGTATTTTTCCGCCGGCGTGCTCTGGTAAAGCTGGTGATTGAGCAGCGAAAGCAGCGTGCCCGAGGACACCTCGGCCCCCTCCAGCCCGGAAGCCAGAGCCAGGGTGGAACTTGTAGTCTCGCCCACCGCCACCGGCAGGCGCAGGCTGGGGATGCCCTCCAGACTGTAGGCGCGGACGGCCGAGTGAATGGTGGCCATTAAGAGGGCTGCGGAAATTCCTTTCCCGCTGACGTCACCCACCGCCAGGATGAGCTTGCCGGAGTCCGCGGTGAGAAAGTCGTAGTAGTCACCACTCACCGTGCGCGCGGGACGGCAGAAACCGTAAACTTCCAACGAAGCCAGCTGAGAAATATGCTGCGGAAAGAGCTGGGCCTGCACTTCCTGGGCAATAGTCAATTCGTTCTCCAGCCGCTGCTTTTCTTTTTGTTCCTCGATCAGGTTCTCGATCGATGCGGTCATGGAGTTGAACGAGTTGGCCAGGGTTGCGAGCTGGTCGTTCGAGCGCACTGAAATGCGATGGCTGAAGTCTCCACGATTGACGTGCGTAGTGGCGTCGTAGAGCTCGGCTACAGCCCCAGTCACGGTGCGGGTCAAGCGGTATCCGATAAGCAGCGCCACGCACTCAATGATGGCGAAGATGACTAAGGCGAAGAACAGTACGTACTCCACGCCGGTGGCAAAGTCGCCCAGCGCGGCAAAGAGGCGGGCATAAAGTATTGACGGACGAGTCTGGACCTGGAGCAGTGCGCCTGTTTTCGTCAGCTCCCCGGTGGCCCAGTCCACGAAGGGAAGCGGGGTTCCGAAGGTGATCACACGATCGAAACCGTTGCTGGCCGAGGGCAGGGAGCCTGCAGTGAAACTCGGATGAAGGTCCTGCTGGCCATTATCTGCCGAAGTGACCGATGATGGTGAGTAGGCCTTGAAAGTGAAGCCTTGTGTATAAAGCGTGATCTCACCCAAATCGGCCGCAACTTGTTCCAACAGGTTCCGGTCCAGCAGTTCGCTCGAGACCACAGTCAGGTTCTGAGACTCAGAACCCATCTCGGTTACCGCCCGCAAATAAAGCTTATCGTGGTCACGTACGATCGCCCCCAACTTGAGATTCAAGGAAGAGGGAAACGCAAACGGAGTTTCTCCCGGCCTGGCGCCGTTGCAGAGCGCGAGCGGTTTCCCGCCTTTCCAGGCACAAATCTGGCGAGTCGCCCATGCCGGGTCGCGCCGCTTTAATCCTTCCAGCGATTCCGCGGTTGCCGGTTGCCCTCGTTCCAGGCGAGCCGCCAGCTCATTGGCTATGGCCCCGTTTACCGATTGCAGGCTGCGAAGGCGCGAATCCAGTTCGGAAGTCACTATGAAGTTGGCAAACTGCCCGGCAAACAAATAGATAGTGATGGACGCCATTGCCATCACCAGAACCACGGGAATCACGCCGATAAATACATAGGTGACGATCAGCCGGTTGCGCAGACGCCAAAGCAGCTTAACCTTGAGCCAGCGGATGCCCAGAAGAGTTAGCAGAACAACGACGAGAAAACTGAGGATGCCTACCCACCCACTCAGAGCCTGGCCCCATGAAACCTTCCACAATCCGAACAGCCTTTGTAGCGCGAAAAGCAGCAGATCAAGGCCCAGAAAGTAACAGGCGGCACGGGCCAGCCGCGTGGTTGGCATTAGACCCGCTGCTTGCAGTCGAAAACGCAGTGTGCGGAGGGAGAGCTCCATGGCGAAGAAAGGATTATAGATCGGCGGGCGGGCTTCGGACCTCGGACCTCGGACCTCAGGCCTCGTATTATGTGGAGACGTACTTGCTAGGTCTCGTCTCTAGAGTGGAAGACATAGCCAGCTAGGTTTCTACGCTTGAAGTCCGAAGTCCGAGGTCCGCTCTCAGATCTCGGGATAAAAATCGAAGAATGCTTCCAGGCTGGTCTTCAATTGCTTCTCGATTTCTTCCTTGCTGCCTTCCAGCACATGCATGGTGACGTGGGCCTCGCGTCCGTTCTTCAGTTTGAGCGTGGCGTCTCCCACCTCGGAAACTTCTTCCGACGGCAGCAGGCGCATTCCGTAAACTAGAGTCAGATTTGCCATGAAGTGATTCTAAGCCCGGACCTTGGGCGTTGGGCGTCAGACCTCGGACTTCGGACCTCGACGGCTTGGGGGCATCGGCTGACGCGGCGGAGGGCACGATGCCCTCCGGACAGCGGGCGGGACGCCGCTGCTACGTTACCTCAGCTCTAATGCCCGACGGCTGACCTTTGCCGTCCCAGGTTTGGCGCCTGTGCCCGGCGCCCGAGGTCTGTCCTGCTAAAATCGCACTGTGCTCCGAACCCTTCTCGTCGTGCTGATCTGTCCTGGCCTGGGTTTGTTGGCGACCGCGCAGCAGCCGTCGCAGCCGCAGGTCAAAGTGAACATGCTGAATGTGTGTTCGCCTTCGCCGGAGGAGCAGCAGGAAATTGCCTCCGCCCTCGCGCGCGTCCCCAAGCAGCCGCTGTTTGCGGCTGACTTCGAGATTGATCGCGGCAGATCGAGCCTCGACGTAGGGCCGGGATTTTTGCAGCCTGGGTCTGGCTCGCAGATGTCTTCCGATCCGGGCGTGGCCAACTGGGTGCGTATCCGGCGCGAGTTTTCCGTGCAGGCGTTGTTTTCCACGGTGCAGTACTCGTTCAGCAGCGACCCCAAGAATATGGTCGAGACGTTGGTCTTCCGCGTGCGCGATCCGAAAGACCTGATGCAGGTTTCGATTGAAGACAGCGCCTCGGCTGTGACTTCGCCCACCATCATGCTCTCGACCAGCACGCCCGCCAGCCGGGTTAAGCTGGAACGCTTCGGCAAGTCGTCGGTTGTGCTGGCCCGGTGTTCCGCGTCGGAGGCAGGCCCGGCGCCTGATCAGAGCGCGTATGAGCCGGTGTTTCAAAGCGCGTCGGCGGTGCTGTCGAATTATCGCGGTCTGCTGGGTGCGAGAATCACAGTGCCGGAAGAGTTGGCGCGACTTGGCGGAGTGACGGAGGCCAAACCGAAGCCGTCTTCCGTCCAAACGCCTGCGAAGAAGCCGGCGGTCAAAAAGAAGTAGAAATATTGTGGCTGTTCGGCGGCGTCGTCACCCAGCGGTGGGCAGGATACCCTCCGGACAGCTGGCGAGACGCAGGCGCTACAGTTGCATCCAAATCGGGATTCGACAATCTAAAGTCTGCAGCAATCGTTTGACACAATCTTATGGAGAATACTCGCGACGTCCTTATAATCGGGTCTGGCTGTGCTGGTCACACTGCAGCGCTCTACACCGCCCGCGCCAACCTGAAGCCTTTGGTGCTCGAAGGTCATGAACCCGGAGGCCAGCTGTCGCTTACCACGCTGGTGGAGAATTTTCCCGGATTCCCCGAGGGCATTCAGGGTCCCGAACTGATTGAGAACATGCGCAAGCAGGCGGGGCGCTTTGGGGCGCAGTATCAGCTTGGCCACGTGGTCAGTGCAGATCTGAGTAAACGCCCCTTTGCCCTGAATCTGGGCAAGGAAACCATCCACGCGCGGACCCTGATTATCGCAAGCGGAGCCTCAGCACGCTGGTTGGGATTGGCCAATGAACAGGCGTTGATCGGGCACGGGGTTTCGTCGTGCGCTACCTGTGATGGCTTCTTTTTTTCCGGAAAGGAAATTACGGTGATTGGCGGAGGCGACTCCGCCATGGAAGAAGCGATCTTCCTCTCCCGATTTGCCACCAAGGTAACCCTGATTCATCGCCGCGATCAGTTTCGCGCTTCCAAAATCATGCTCGACCGCGCCCAGCAGAATAAGAAAATTCAATTTCTGACCGATACCGTGGTTGAAGACGTCTACGACATTTCCCAAAAGGAAGTCACGGGTCTGAAGCTGCGTGATATGAAAACGGACAAGGTCCGAGACTTCCCCACCAGCGCCATGTTCCTGGGTATCGGCCACATACCCAACACCAAGATGTTCGAAGGCCAGCTCGAAACTGACGCCGACGGTTATCTGGTCACGACCAACAATATCTTCACGCGAGTGCCCGGGGTCTTCGCTTGCGGGGATGTGCAGGATCGCCGTTATCGCCAGGCCATTACGGCAGCGGGTACGGGCTGCATGGCGGCGCTGGCCGCGGAAAGATTTCTGGAAGAAGGGCAGTAATTCGGCGCGCTGCCGTCCTTACTTTTTGAATCGATCGAAGGGCCAGCCGCGTCGAAAGGAAAGTCCGCTCCGCGAGGATGTTTCCATGCATTATTCCCGTCTCGGCAACACCGGTCTTATTGTTTCCCGCCTGGCTTTTGGAGTCATGACCTTCGGCCAAGGCGCAGGCGCTATGGCGGCCGTGGCAAAGACCGGTGCCGAAGAGGCTGAAGCGATGGTTCAGCGCTCGCTGGACGCCGGTATCAACTTGTTCGATACCGCGGACATGTACGCTGACGGTCAATCCGAAACCATCCTGGGACGGGCCCTCGGCACCAATCGCAAAGACGTTATTGTCTCCACCAAGGTGGGCTTCCGTTCTGGCGAAGCATTGATCCACGCCGGAGCTTCATACGCCTACCTGATAGCGGCTACTGAGGCTTCCCTTCGCCGTCTGGGCACCGATTACATCGACCTGCTTTCGATCCATAAGCCGGACCCGTGGACGCCATTCGAGGAAACTGCCCGCGCCCTTGATAACCTAGTGCAACGCGGGATGGTGCGCTACGTTGGCTACTCCAATTTGAGTGCTTGGCAGTCTGCCAAGTTCATCGGCATCCAGGAGCGGCATAACTACGCGCGTTTCGTGGCGGCGCAGATGTACTACTCCTTGCTCGGCCGTGATCTCGAACACGAAGTTGTTCCGTTCTGCATGGATGCAGGTATCGGCATAGTGGTATGGAGTCCCCTGGCGTCAGGGTTTTTGACCGGTCGATACAGTCGCAAGGACCCAACCGGTGGGAAAGGGCGCATCGAAGGTTTCGATTTTCTCCCTCACGATCGCGAGAAGGGGTATGCCCTAATCGAGAAGATGAAGATCGTGGCTGATCGTCACCGGGCGAGCATCGCTCAAGTCGCTCTGGGATGGCTGCTGGCCAAGCCTTACGTCACCACCATCTTGCTGGGCGCCAGCAAGATGTCGCAATTGGAAGATAATCTAGGCGCCGCTGACTTGGAGCTAGCAGCAGAAGAGGTGACGGAACTTGACCAGGCGACCGCGCCTACGCCGCTCTATCCCCACTGGTTTCACGAGCGCACCGCGGATGCAACGGTACGCGACGCGCTCAAGCAAGGATTGCCGGCTCGTACCAGCGAAGTGAAGGCATGATTCGTGCGAGCGGTCGAGAGCAGGAAAAGCTTTCCCGGAGGTGAACCGATGCAGCGTGCACAATCGCCTTGTTCCCACTTAGGAGAAATCCGGAAGGTGAAGCCGAGTGGCCGGGGCTGCAAGGAATGCCTGGAAATGGGCGATACATGGGTCCATCTGCGGGAATGCCTGAGCTGCGGCCATATCGGTTGTTGCGATTCTTCCAAGAACAGACACGCCACCAAGCACTTTCAGCAGACTAAGCACCCGATCGTGCAATCATTTGAGCCGGGCGAGGACTGGCGCTGGTGCTACGTGGATGAAGTGTTCCTGACCTGACCTCGGGCATCAGACCTCGGACGCCTGAAATCCAGGACCTTAGGCCGAGGTCCGGACATCAGTTACCTTCGTCATCTTTTCACTCCTCGCGCAGACTAATAAGCTGCCTCTCATGAAGCACGCCCCAGCAGCCCTTTTTCTGGTCTTGCTTTCAGCCCTGGTTCTGGTTCCGGGGGCGTTCGGGCAGCAGGAGCAGACCGAAAGCAATCGCAAGATTTTGAACCGCGTCACGCCGCAATATCCCGAAATGGCTCGTACCATGAATTTAAGAGGAAACGTTAGGGCGGAAGTCCTGGTGCAGCCCAATGGCGTGGTCAAGTCCGTCGAAGTGAAGGGCGGACATCCGGTGCTGGTGCGGGCAGCACAGGACGCGATCTACAAGTGGAAATGGGCGCCGGCGTCGCACGAGACCCGGGAGCCAATCGAAGTCAAGTTCGATCCGCAGTAATGCAGCAGCGTCCTACGGTTTTCGCAGCCCACCTCAAATTCTCCGCCGTTGTGATACAAAATTCTGTGATCTTCATGCCCGCGCAAGGCGACAGCCATTCCGGTTTTTGGTTTCAAGGAAGGCCGTGCTGAGGGCGCTTTTCATTTCATTGTCCGAGAGCCGCTCTCTACGCGGGGGGGCCGAGCGGTCTGCCTTCGGGCAGCGCGTGTCCAACCGCTTTGTGGCTGGTACGGAAGTCGAAGATGCGCTCCGTGCGGCGCAATCGGTCAACCAGTCGGGGATGAGCGTGTCGGTGGATAACCTCGGCGAAAATGTCACCAACGCCGAGGAAGCCCGCGCCAGCGCCCAGCTTTACCACCAGTTGCTGGATGAGATCGCCAAGCGTCGACTCGACGCCAACGTCAGCCTGAAGCTTACCCACATGGGTCTGGACGTGGACGAAAAGCTGGCTTGCGAGCTGGTCACCGGACTGGTGGCGAAAGCAGCCGCCATACAGCCGCGTAATTTTGTGCGGGTGGATATGGAAGGCTCACCCTATACCCAGCGCACGCTCGATTTTGTGCACCAGCTGCACCGCACGCCCGGTCATGAGGATTCGGTAGGCGCCGTGATCCAATCTTATATGAAGCGCGCCGAGGATGACGTCGAAAAGCTCCTGGCCGACCGCATTTGTATTCGCCTGTGTAAGGGAGCTTACAAGGAACCGGAGGAAATAGCCTTCCAGAAAAAATCTGAAGTGGACGCCAACTACGTCAAGCTGTTGAAAATTCTGGTGAAGAGTGGCGTCTACCATGGCCTAGCGACGCACGACGAGAAAATCATCAACCAGGCGAAGATCTTCGCCACGCAGGAAAACATCCCCCGCCATGCCTTCGAGTTTCAGATGCTCTACGGCATCCGCCGGGATCTGCAGCAGCGGCTGGTGCGGGAGGGATGGCGAATGCGCGTCTACATCCCGTTCGGCACCGAGTGGTATCCCTATTTCATGCGCCGCCTTGCGGAACGGCCGGCTAATGCCTTGTTCGTCGCCAGAAATCTGCTGCGCCGGTAGTGCCGGAAACTATTCGGTCGGGCATGTGCGGTCAGGCGGCTCGTTGTCGCGCGCCATTCGCGCTTCCTCTACCCGTTTGGAAAGTACGCCTTCGCCTTTTCGAGTTCGGCTCGCCGCGTCTCAGAGAGCCCGCGCCCGACTCGATTCATGAAATAAGTCAACATCCGCATGCCCTTGCCTGGGCCTTTCGATGGTAGCCGCACGCTTCGGCGGCGCCCAATCGCGCAGCGCTGCAAGACCGGCAGCCTTACAGTTTCAATTCCCAGACTTGCGACACCAGATCGTCGCGCCCCCAACTGCGATGAGGCTTTTCCTGCACCAGTCGAAAGCCGGCTTGTTCGTAGACATGCCGGGCGGCCGGGAGTTCGCTTTGCGTCCATAGCACCATTTTCCTGTAGCCCACCTGTCGGGCGAAGCGCACACATTCATCGACCAGACGCTTGCCAAGGCCCAGTCCGCGCGCCGATGGTTCCACCAGCAGCAGGCGCAGTTTCGCAACTGTCTTCGATTTCTTCACCAGGAACACGGAGCCAACCATCTCGCCGTCTTTCTCGGCGATCCAGCAACGCTCGCGCTTAGGGTCGAAGTGTTGAATGAATTTAGCCGCGATCTCCGCCACCAGGGCTTCGAAGTGCTCATCGTATCCATACTCCTGCGCGTAGAGGACGCCGTGGCGATGAACCACCCAACCCATGTCCCCGGGTTGATGCGATCGCACAATGTACGGTGTCTTAGGTTTGGGGCGGCCGCCGAGCAGCGTCTCGATGACCTGCATCGCCTGAACCAGCCGGGATTGTCCGGCGGGTGGGACCAGGCGCAACATGGCCGCGACTTCCGCACTCTGGCGGGCGTCGAGCGTGGCAAAGGTTTTTCTGCCGCGAGTGGTCAGACCGAGGAGGCTTTGGCGGCCGTCGGATTCCGATGCCTCCCTGCGAACCAGGCCGTGCTTTTCAAGTTTGCCCAGAATACGGCTGAGATAGCCGGGGTCGAGTCCCAGTTCCTGGCAGAGTTCAGTAGCGGTGGGCCGCTGGCGATGCGCGATCTCGTACAGAACGCGCATTTCTGCGAGCGAAAACGGGCTCTTGAGAAGACCTTCGCGCAACACGCCGATCTGCCGGGTGTAAAAGCGGTTGAAGCCGCGAACAGCGATGATGTTCTGATCGACTCGAGTTGCGGGCCAGGTTGCCATATTGTGGGATCTCCGATTAAATGACCAAGTCAATTATATAGTTGATATAGTCAACTAAAGTCATAATAATTGGTGCCCCGCTTTCGAGGATGCTGACCCGGTGCTTGTCTCAGGCTTTAGTTTTGGTCGACACTAGGAGAGCGAGGATCGTGCCGATGAGGCGGCTGTGGGCAGGCCTGGGATCTTTATTGTTTTTCCTATTGGCGCCAGGATTTGTTGCCGGGCTGGCACCCTGGTGGATTTCCCGCTGGCACATGCAGCCGCCGCTTCTTGGGCTAAGTCTGCTTCGCGTTGCTGGCGCCACGTTGATCGCGCTGGGGACGCCTTCGCTTCTGGACTCGTTTACGCGATTCGCCTTGCAAGGGCTGGGCACGCCTGCCCCAATCTTTCCAACCAGGCATTTGGTGCTCACGGGCCTTTACCGCCATGTGCGCAATCCCATGTACGTCGGAGTCGTGTCGGTCATAGTCGGGCAGGGTCTGCTTCTAGGGAATGTGCGCGTCCTGGGCTACGGAGTGCTGGTCTGGCTGGCTTTCTATCTTTTTGTGGTTGGCTACGAGGAGCCCACGTTGCGCCGCACTTTTGGCGCGGAGTACGAGAGATTCTGCGCGCAGGTTCCACGCTGGATTCCCCGCTTACGGTCGTGGCGTGGAGAGTGAAGGACCGCCAGGAAACTTGTCAAGACCCCAAAATCGTCGGAATCCAGCTGACCTGCTCTGCTTAGGACGAACTCTATTGTCGTGAAGCATGTCCCATTTATCCCTGGCGAGTTGCTAGGCTGGAAGTAGCGAGTAAGAACCGAGTAAGAACGAAGAAATCAGGCGTGCCGCCGTCCCGCCTGGCTTAACCGCGCGTAGCGGAAGCAATCCACGCGATGGTCGTTCACTATGCCGACGGCTTGCATGAAGGCGTAGCAGATGGTGGAGCCGACGAAGTTAAAGCCTCGCTTTTTCAGATCTTTGCTCATGTCGTCGGACTCCGCGGTGTGCGCCGGAACCTGCTGGTTTGAGCGCCAGGCGTTCAGGCGGGGCTTTCCGCCTGTGAACTGCCATATGTAATGGTCAAACGAACCGAACTCTTTCTGGACACTCAGAAAAGCCTTCGCATTTTGCGCGGCCGAAGCGATCTTGAGTCGGTTGCGGATGATGCCGGGATTGCGCAGTAAGCTCTGCATCTTGCGGCGGTCGTAGTGGGCGATGCGTTCGGGATCGAATCCATCGAAGGCGGCGCGGTAGTTTTCGCGTTTTTGCAGAATCGTGTCCCAGCTCAGGCCGGCTTGCGCGCCTTCAAGCAGGAGGAATTCAAACAGGATGCGGTCGTCGTGCTGGGGCAGACCCCACTCTTCATCATGATAACGGATGGAGAGCGGGTTGCTGGCCCAACTGCAGCGGATGAGATTGGGAGATTTTGGCTTCATGCTGACGGCCGAGCTTGTTCGGCCCGGCCGGGTCCCTTCGACTTCGCTCAGGGCGGGGCTCCGACCCGGCCCCACACGGTCCACACCAACACGGCCCCCTACTGCAGTGACTTGGGCTCGGATTTATTCTTGGGCGACTTGCGGTTCAGCAGGGCAATCAGTTCGCTTGCCGATGGCGGGGCTTTTACCTTGCCGCCGCGGATGATGTCTTTCGCGTTGAGCTTTTGCCCGTACAGTTTTTCATTGGCGCTTCCATCCGAGCGCAGGGTTGATCCTTCCAGCGAGACGCCGGCGAACAGGCCTTTGGAGCGCGAGTAGGAGAGAACTTCGGCCTTCATAACTACGTCGGTGGCGGTCTCGGCGGTGCGTCCTTTTGGGCCCGCTGCTGCGGAGGCGTCTGCGCCCAACTTAACTTTGCTGGTCAGCAACGATTCGGCTCCCTTGGGATTCATCACCAGCAGCACGAAATCGGTGGCCTGGCCGCCTAACTGGAAACCGATGTTGATGCCTTCGAGAGCGTAGAGAGCAGGTGCGCCCCAACGTCCAGTGTAGTGCTGGCCGTTGCGGCAGATCATGACCCCGCGGCCGTAGCTGCCGCCGATTCCGAACGCGCCTTTTTTGACCGAGGGCAGAATAACCACGCATTCAGCTTTGTCGAGCAAGTCCTGGGGGATGTCGTCCGGGATATTGAGGATCTCTTTCAGAACCACTCCCGATTCCTTGACGCGATCTTCTTCTTTTTCGTCGTTCGCGGCCAATGCGGGGAGCACAATGGTACAAGCGAGGAGCACTGCCAGCAGGGTCTTCATGAAGCCTCCATTTTGGGACGCCCTTTATCCTATAATCGGGGGAATCCAGTCAAGGGTACCGCTCCGATCGGATCGAATGCGCTCGCAAAGTCAACCCTAGGACCCCAAAGCAGGAACGTGTTTTGTTTTCATGACCAAACGTGTGCTCCTTTTGTAACTTGGCACTCCCTCAGGAAGTCCCCTAGAGTCGGACATTAGAAGCCGTAGGTTCAGCAACCGGGGTTTTAGGCCCCACACGTGCACTTATACGTGCATCTAATTGATTGAGCACGCTGTTGGCGGTGTTAGGCGTGAAAAATTTGGATGGGATGGGAATGAACTACACGAAGTGGTCTGTGTGCCTGTTCGCGGTGGTTGTGACGATGGGAGGATTGCCGGCGCGGGCGCAGACTCCATTTGTGGCTTCATCTTCGTCCTCCAGTATGGCCCCACCGTCGTCCAGCATGGCCCCATCCAGTCTGGCTGCGCCCGAAGCTTCCGCCACCACGGGCACAGATCCTTCAGATACGATCCTCACCATCAAGAAACGAGTGGATGAGGTCAATGTGCTGTTCATTGCCACCGACCATCATGGCAAGTTCGTGCGCAATCTGAACCAGGGTGATTTCAACATCCTTGATGACCACCAGCCGCCGCAATCGATTGTGAATTTCCGCCGCGAAACCGATCTACCCCTCGAGTTGGGACTTTTGGTGGATACCAGCGGCTCGGTGCATAGCCGCTTCGATTTTGAGCAGGAAGCGGCGGTCAGCTTTCTGCAGCACACCCTGCGGGCAAATTTCGACAAAGCTTTTGTTATGGGTTTCAGCAGTCACAGCCAAGTCACGCAGGATTTCACCGATAGCGTCCGGCTGTTGGAAACGGCCGTGAGGAGTCTGCACAACGGCGGAGGCACCGCGCTTTATGACGCCATTTATCGCGCCTGTCGCGAAAAGTTGAGCAAGGACCGGGGCGACCATCCGGTGCGGCGTGCCATCATCGTGATAAGCGACGGCGAAGATAACCAGAGCGAGGTGTCGCGGGCGCTGGCTATTGAAATGGCGCAGCGCGCCGAAGTGATCGTCTATGCGATTTCCACGGATGACAGTGGCTTGATTCTGCGCGGCGACAAGGCCTTGCAGCAGCTCGCGGATGCGACCGGCGGCCGGGCATTTTTCCCCTTCAAGATGAAGGACATCAAGAATTCTTTCGCCGCGATCGAAGATGAATTGCGCAGTCAGTATGTGGTTTCCTACCGTCCGGCCAACTTCGACGCCGACGGCCGTTACCGCTCGATCGAAATCACCGCCCTGAAGAAAGACCTGCAGGTCCGCGCCCGCAAAGGCTACTACGCGCCCCGGCAGTAGCGTAGACCAAGTCTCTAACCTGCATTATTGACGACCGCGAAAAAATCTGGGACTGACACGAATACAGCCTTACCGCAACCGAACCGCGAAGAAATCGGGCAGGGCACGGCTTCAATCGTGCCACAACGGCGGATCTGGCGGCTTCCAGCGGCTGAGGGACTGTTTCCCAGAAGAGGCTGTGGAGTACCTGAGATGGATGGAAGGCTAGCTTGTTTCTACAACCTAGAAGCTACTTGGCTTCGTGTCCGGCATGTTCATCTATCGGCGGCACGGTGAGCGGGGTGTCATGGTCGCAAATGAAATATGCGATCAGCTTGGCTGGTTGCTTGTCGCTCGCATTCGCGGATACCTCGTGGACCCCGTTCGGGGCCTCGTAGAAGCTTTCTCCAGCCTTGTAGACGGCTTCGGGTTCGCCCTTTACCTTATGGCGAATGGCGCCCTGGGCAATGTATCCGATCACGGTGCAGGGATGGCTGTGCGGCTTGGATTCCTCCCCCGGCGCATAGACCACTTCGACGACAATGGCACGCAGGTGGCTGCCATCCATCGGTGGCAGAGAATGAGAGAATGGGGCAGCATGGTTTCCTCCTGGACTGGATTGAGCGTCGGATTGGGCGGAAGATAAGCGTGTGCTCAAACTCAGGACTCCAACTGCCGCACCGATCACTAGCAACGCCGCGATGAAGAGTGATACCAGCTGTGGTCTCTCGTTCGCTCCGTTCATGTCAATTCCTCCCAGAACGGGGACAATCATAGCGCCAGAGGCAGAAGCAGGGAAACTCGATCTTGGGAGCGCGGTGGCGCAGGCCAATGGGTTGGCCGGTGGAATGTCCCAGGCGGATGGGTAGTCTGCCGATGCTACAATCAGGTAGGGCAGGATCGGCATCCAAGCCTCTGGGTGGCCGCGAAGCAGGTGCCGTTGGTGTTCGTTCATGCCAGCCCCGTATTCCAAAACCGTGTTGGTCCATGCTTTACTGCTTTCGCTATTCCTGTTTCACGTGGTGAATGCGGCGAATGCAGCCCAGCAGCACGTGGCGCGTAAGCGTCCCGTCAAGCAGGAGCAGCCTGCGCCGCCGCCTCCAGATGTGCCGCCACCGCCGCCACCCACGCTGCAGCAAATGCCGGCGGTCCCCCCCCAAGTGAGCTTCAGCAATGGACTGCTGACGATTGTGGCGGAGAATTCGACCCTGAGCGACATTCTGCGCGCGGTGCGAACCCAAACCGGAGCGGCGGTGGAGATTCCGTCCAACGCGACCGAGCGAGTGGTAACCCACCTGGGCCCGGGGGCGCCACGCAACGTGCTGGCATCGCTGCTGAATGGATCACACTTTAACTACGTCATGCTGGGGTCGCCGACCAACCCCGACAAGGTGGACCGGGTTATTCTGACTTCGAAGTCGGGAGGTGCGCCGGATGTCGGTTCGGCGCCGATGCCACCGGGGCAGAACAATACTGCCGCGGTTCCGATGGAGGAACCCGATGCACAACCTTCCGTGGACATGTCTGAACAGCCAGCCGAAGACGGGGCGGAGAACTCTGCCAACGAAGAGGGCCAACCGCAACCGCCCAATGGCCAGCCTCAGGTAAAGACTCCGGAGCAACTGTTGCGAGAGTTACAACAACAACAGCAACAACAGCAGCAGCAAGGTCAGGGCGCTCCTCCTGGACAGGCGCCGCGCTAATCGGGGGTCAAGCTCGACTTCAAGAGGGTAGGGCGCCGAACCTCGGGCGTAAGACGAAGCTGGCTACGTCTCTACCATACAAAACAAGATCTGAGGTCTGGAGCCCGACACCCGAGTCAGTCTCCGCTGGCTTGGCTCTGGCTGGGTACGAGCATGGTGGTGCGGGTGGTGCGTTGGCGTGAGCCGTAGGCGAAGGCGTGCAGGATGCCGGTTACGGCGGCGTAGGCGGCGAAAATGCCTACCAGTACGACCGTGACGGCGGTAAAGGAAATTACGAAAGCGACCAGCAGCGTACCCAAATTTGGCCTACTTTCCTGTAAGTACCGGAGAATCGCTCCGGAACCCGTTTTGCGCGATCCGTTGCTTCGGGATCAACCACTCTACTCGCGTTGACGCTAGTCGCTGTTAGCAACTAGGATACATGGGTAGAGTTGCGCAAACCCACTTTCCAACATTTCTGGTGACCCGTCCATATTACGGAAGGACAGTCTTTACTTTCGCGAATTCATGCCTATTACCAAGATTTCGGTGCGTGGGGCGCGCCAGCATAACCTCAAGAATATAAACGTCGAAATCCCCCGCAACACCCTGACAGTGATTACCGGGCTCAGTGGGTCAGGCAAGTCTTCCCTGGCGTTTGACACCATCTATGCCGAAGGACAGAGGCGCTACGTGGAGACGCTTTCCGCCTACGCCCGCCAGTTTCTGGACCAGATGGAGCGGCCAGACGTAGACGCTATCGACGGCCTCAGCCCCTCGATCTCGATTGAGCAGAAAACTACCAGCCGCAGCCCCCGTTCCACCGTAGGGACGATTACCGAAATCTACGACTATCTTCGTCTTTTATTCGCTTCGATCGGAGTGCCGCATTGCCCCAAATGCGGGAGAGCGATCGCGCGTCAGTCGGCGGAGCAGATCGTGCAGCGCGTCATGAGCCTGACGCCCGAAGACCGGGTGATGGTGCTGGCGCCCATCGTGCGCGGACGCAAAGGCGAGTTCAAGAAGGAGATGGAGAAGTTAGTGCAACACGGTTTCACCCGGGCGCGAATCGACGGCGAACTGGTAAATCTGGATGACGACATCCCGCTCGACAAGCGTCGGAACCACACCATCGAGGTGGTGATTGACCGGTTGCTGGTGAAGCCCGGAATCGAGCATCGGCTGGAATTGTCGGTGGGGTTGGCGATGAAGCTGGCGGGCGGGCTGGTGCAAGTTGCGGTGGTGGGCGGCGACGAACAGCTATATTCGGCGAAACTGGCATGTCCAGATTGCGCGATCAGCGTGCCGCAACTGGAGCCGCGGTCGTTTTCTTTCAATAGCGCCTACGGTGCTTGCCCGGAGTGCCACGGGTTGGGCAGCCGCTATGAATTTGATCCGGCCAGGGTGATCACCGATTGGTCCAAGCCGCTGCTCGAAGGCGGTTTGGGGCCAGGCTCGGCGTCGCAGAACCTCATCCGTCAATTGCAAATCACCGCAGTGGCCCACGGATTCGATCTGGCCACGCCGTTCGAAAAATTTCCCGAGAAGATCCAGAACCTGCTGCTGTACGGCGAAGCGGGCAAGAACGGGACAAACGGGAAACCTGGAAAGACCGGCTTCCGCGGGGTTCTGGGTTATCTCAAGCAAGCCGTGGAAGAATCTACATCCGACACTTATCGGGAATTTCTACTGGACTACATGTCTGCGACAACTTGCCCAGCTTGCCAGGGCAAGCGGTTGCGTCCGGAAAGCCTGGCGGTGAGGGTGAATGGAATGTCCATCGCCGATTTCACGGCGCTGCCGGTATCACGCGCGCTGGAGACGGCCCGGAAGATCAAGCTCAACGGACGTGAAGCGATCATTGCGGGGCGAATCGTCCACGAGATTGTGGAGCGCCTGCAGTTTCTGGATGCGGTCGGCTTAGGCTACATTTCGCTCGAGCGGTCGGCGAGTACGCTCTCCGGCGGCGAGGGACAGCGCATCCGCCTGGCCACGCAGATCGGATCAAAGCTGCGCGGCGTGCTCTATGTGCTCGATGAGCCTTCCATCGGATTGCACCACCGCGACAACGGACGGTTGCTGCAGGCGCTCGAAGAGTTGCGCGACCTGGGGAATACGGTGCTGGTGGTGGAACACGATGAAGAAACCATCCGGCGGGCCGATTATGTGATTGACCTTGGCCCGGGCGCAGGCCGACATGGCGGTGGCCTGGTGGCGCATGGAACTCCGGAGGAGATCGTACAGGTCTCCGAATCGCTCACCGGCGCATACATTTCGGGCAGGGCGCGCATCGAGATGCGGTCGGAGCGCCGCCAGCCCAACGGAGCGGCAATCACGGTTCTGGGGGCGCGGCAGAATAATCTCAAGAGTCTGGACGTGACCTTTCCCCTGGGCGTGATGACGGTTGTGACCGGAGTCTCCGGTTCAGGTAAATCCACGCTGGTGAATGATATTCTTTACCGCGCTCTGGCCCAGAAACTCTACCGCTCGCGCGAAGAACCGGGGGCGCACAAAGCCATCTCGGGTACAGAAAATATCGACAAAGTCATTCGCATTGACCAGTCGCCGATTGGCCGCACGCCGCGCTCCAATCCGGCTACCTACACCGGAGTCTTTGCCCAGATTCGCGATCTTTACGCCATGCTGCCGGAATCGCGCGAGCGGGGCTACAAGCCGGGGCGATTCTCCTTCAACGTATCCGGCGGACGCTGCGAAGCCTGCCAGGGAGAAGGGCAGCGCCGGATTGAGATGAATTTTCTGCCGGATGTGTATGTCCTGTGCGAAGTCTGCGGAGGCAAACGCTACAACCACGAGACGCTGGCGGTGAAATACAAAGGGCAATCCATCGCCGATTTGCTGGAAATGCCGGTCTCCGACGCCCTGCCAATTCTGGAGAATATCCCGCAGGTCCGGCAGAAGCTGCAGACGCTGGTGGATGTGGGCCTGGGATATATTCACCTGGGACAATCGGCGGTCACGCTTTCCGGCGGAGAGGCACAGCGCATTAAGCTGGCCCGCGAGTTGAGCAAACGGCAAACCGGAAAGACCATGTATCTGCTGGACGAGCCGACCACCGGCCTGCATTTCGCGGACGTGAAGAAATTGCTGGAAGTGCTACACCGCCTTACTGACCTCGGCAATACGGTTATGATCATCGAACATAATCTGGACGTGATCCGCAACGCTGACTGGATCATTGACCTCGGTCCGGAAGGCGGAGAGGAAGGCGGACGGATCGTGGCCCAGGGCACACCTGAGCAGGTGGCACGGAACAAGAAGTCTTACACCGGGCAGGCGCTGGCCGGATATTTTGCCAACGGCCAGGGCATGGCGCTGCGGGAAAAGAGTTCGATTGCGTAATTCGAATGAATAGAGTGGCGGAAGCGGCAACGAGCATCTAATGGGCTGGGTTCCACCAGGTACACAAACCAATTGCCTTCATCAGATCATCTTCTTCCCGAAATGCAGATCGAGCCACCGGGGGAACCGGTAGTCACGCCGCCTGAGATTCCGATCAATCCGGGGGCTGAAAATCCGCCGTGGAGCGGTATCGATCTCCTCCTGATCGGGCTGGTACTGCTGGTATCGCTGTTCTTTTTCAGCTCGTTATTTTTCATCTTCGCTTTGCATGGCCCTCATTCATCTTCATCAGCCATTTCCCCCGCCGAGCTGAGCAAAAACCCTGGACCGCTGGTGATTGTTCCCAGTATGACACTGGCGTATTTTGCCATGCTTGCAGCCATGTATGTGGTGGTGACGCGTCACCGCCGGCGCCCTTTCTGGCAGGCTGTGGCCTGGCGCTGGCCAAGCGACTGGTGGCTCGGATACGTGGTTGGCGGTGGCTTACTGGCTCTGGGATTGGGATTACTTTCGCGGCTGCTGCCGATTCCCAAGTCTCTCCCGATGGACCGTTTTTTTCAGGACCGGCAAGGCGCGTACCTTATGCTGATTTTCGGCGTGGCGGTGGCGCCATTCGCCGAAGAGATGCTGTTCCGCGGTTTTCTCTACCCGGTGCTGGATCGATGGCTGCAGACCCTGTTTATGACGCCGCGCCAGCTTCGCCGGGGCTGTGTGTGGGTTCTGATTGTTGCGGGGTGGGGATTGCTCGAACACCGCCTTCCACGGGCGGAGTCGGTGCTGCTAGCGGTCTTGGTCTTTCTGGCTACAGCGGCGCTGTTTGTGGCGCGAAGCATGAAGGCCGGCGGGCAAGCGCATCTCGTCCTGCTACCAGGAGCGGCGCTGGTGGCCTGGGGGGTGGCGTCGCAATCGCTTGGCCATCAGGCCTTCGAATCGGCGACGATCGCCCTTGTGGTTCTCGCCAGCCTGCTTGGGCTAATCGGCATGGCGCCGCCCGTCGACGCCTCGGTAGCCGGACGTTGGGGCAGGTTTCTGGCGGTGTTGATTACCAGCGGCGGCTTTGCCATGGTTCACGGTGAACAACTCGGCCAAGCCTGGGGGCCTCTGCTGGTTCTGTTCATGGTGGGATTAGTCCTGACCCTCACGCGCGTGGTGACCCGGTCCATCACGCCAGGTTTGCTGGTTCACGTGGGTTACAACCTCACACTCTTCACTCTCCTTTACCTGGGCACCGATCACTTCCGCCATTTGGAGCGCGTGACCCAATGACCTTTTCAGAAATGATTCCCGAAATGAAGCGGGCAGAAGTGTCCACACCAAGCGTGATATGTTGGCCTTCTATGTCTTCCGCGCGTCAGGCTCTGCTACGTCTGCTGGCGGCCAAGTCGTTCCGGCTGGGGCAGTTCAAGCTCTCGTCCGGCACCACCAGCGACTACTACATCGACTGCCGTACTACTACTCTCGCCGCCAAGGGTGCGCGCCTGACTGGGCAGGTCTTTCTGGACGAGATCCGGGCTCACGGATGGAAGCCCAAAGCCATCGGCGGCCTTACCATGGGCGCCGATCCAATTGTGGTCGCGGTCAGCGTGGCCGGCGGCGACATAGATGGATTTCTGGTTCGCAAAGCCGAGAAGCAGCACGGTACCGGACGGCGGATCGAAGGCTTCCAGGAAAAAGGCGCGCGGGTAGTGATTGTAGATGACGTTTGCACCACGGGATCATCGACCATTCAAGCGATTGAAGCGGCGCGCGAATTCGGCTTTGAAATCGTCGGCGTGATGTGCCTGGTGGAACGGCCTGAAGCCGGAGGACGCCCGAACGTAGAGAAGGCGGCTGCCCCGGCGCCATTTGTTTCTATCTTTACCGCAACCGACGTCCGGCAAGAGCATCTACTGCAAAACGACGAGACCTCTCCCGGTATGCCTGTGGCGGGCGCGGGCTGCGAGATCTGCGGACGACCGGCCGTAGTGCACAACCCCCGCATTCGTTGCGAAACCCACAGAGCTTGACCAACAACTGAAAGTGGAAGACTAACAACTGAAACTGCCTCATGATTCAAACTCTCGAATGGACCGATTTAGGCGTGCGCTTCATCGATCAGACCAAGCTTCCCATGGAGGAGACCTACGTTACCTGCAAGACTTACGTTCAGGTCGCCGACGTGATTCGCAACATGGTGGTGCGAGGCGCGCCAGCCATTGGTGTAGCGGCAGCCATGGGCATCGCGCTGGGCGTAAAAAATTCCAAAGCTGAAAATGTCGGCGGTCTCAGGCAGGAGTTTGACCAGATTTGCCAGGTTATCGGCAAGACCCGGCCCACCGCGGTGAATCTTTTCTGGGCAATCCGGCGGATGCAGGACAAGTTCGAACTGCTGCGAATTCGGCCTTTGCCGCAGATCAAGCAGGCGCTGATCGAAGAAGCTCAGCGCATGCACGCCGAGGACATTGCCGCCAATCAGGCCATGGGCAAGCACGGCGCCACTTTGTTGCCCGCCAGCGGAAGCGTGCTCACCCACTGCAATGCGGGGGCTCTGGCCACCTGCGGGTACGGCACAGCGCTGGGAGTGATCCGCGCTGCGGTCGAGCAAGGGAAACAAATCCACGTCTACGCTGATGAGACGCGTCCCTTCCTACAGGGTTCACGATTGACTGCGTGGGAGCTGATGAAAGATGGCATTCCGACCACGGTGATCTCCGACAATATGGCCGGCGCCATGATGAAACAGGGCAAGATCAGCGCGGTCGTGGTGGGCGCCGACCGCATCGCGGCCAACGGCGACGTGGCCAATAAGATTGGAACCTACACGGTAGCGGTACTGGCCAAAGAGCACGGCATCCCGTTTTACGTGGCCGCGCCGTTTTCAACCGTGGACCTCGAAACCCCTGACGGCAGCGGCATCCCAATCGAGCAGCGCGACACCAAGGAAGTCACTCACATCGCCGGCAGGCAGATGGTTCCCACAGGTGTGGAGGTGGAGAATCCGGCGTTCGATGTCACCCCGGCAAAGTATGTAACGGCGATCGTGACTGAGAAAGGCATTGCGCGGGCGCCGTACAGTGAGTCATTACAGAAGCTAGTGTAAGCGCGGAAAAGAGTCCGGCATCGTGGAATCTTCAGCATCGGTTGCCTCTTCACGCTACAGCAGCCGCCTGTAACCCTATTCGCACGCGGAATCTGGCGCTTCAAGCGGCTCATGTTAAGGCCGCAACGTGGTCGCTGGGTGGAAAAAGGGCGTTCTGGTTACTCGCGGACGCGGCCCAAACTCTTCCCGGTCAGAGGATTGGAAACTAGAAAAGATTGCAAGTCTCACCATCCGTTTTTTGCAGGCTGCTACAGAACTTTTCCCGTTGCATTTTCGTAAACTATCTCAGGAGCGATTAAGGGGGCTTCCGCCATGTTGGCATTCCTTCTCTGGTGCATTCTCTTTGTGGTGTGCTGGCCGCTGGCCCTGCTGGCGCTGGTGCTCTACCCGTTCATATGGATCCTGCTGCTGCCCTTCCGGCTGGTGGGGATTGCCGTCCACGGCGCGCTGGCGCTGGTTTGGGCCGTGGTCATGCTTCCAGCGCGGCTGCTGAACGCACCGTTCAGGATTTAAAGAAAGCCAGCAGTTGGCACCTGGCATTTAGCATTTGTGTCGGCCCGCCACCGCGAGGTGGGTCCTAAAGGGGCTGCAGAAAAACCTCAATTCGCCGTAGAGAGGTCGCTTGCTACGTCTCCCACCGTGAACCCAGATGTAGGCAGCTAAGTCTCTCCGGAAAAGGTTCAGGCGTCGCTTCGGTTTCGTGACCTGCCCAAGTGCTAATTGCCAAATGCTGCCTTCTCACTCTGGCCCCTGCATTCCCGCCTTTACGGCTTTCAACTCCAAATTGCGGATCAGCCGCAACAGAGAGTTGGGATGCATCCCCAGGGCCTTTGCGGCTTCGATGTAGCTGCCGTTGGCCTGCTGCAGCGCTTGCAGGACCAGTTGTTTCTTGGCCTCTTTGATGGTGCCATGGTATCGATCGGTTGAAGCCGGAGCCGTGGAACCAGCTTCGAGGATCGCTTCCGGCAGATCGTCGGGAAGAATCGAATCCGTAGAGCCCAGCACCAGCGCCCGCTCGAGCGCATTCTCCAGTTCACGAACGTTGCCCGGCCAGTCGCATTGCATCAGGCAGGCCAGCGTTTCCGGCGCCAACGACTTGATCCGCATGTTGCATTTGCGGCTGGCCTTGGCCACGAAATAGTTTGACAGCAACGGTATGTCTTCGCGCCGCTCGCGCAATGCGGGCACGGTGAGGGTGACCACGTTGAGGCGATAATATAGATCATTGCGGAAAGTTCCTGCTTTAACCGCTTCCGGCAGGCTCCGGTTGGTGGCAGCGATCAGGCGAACGTCCAGTTTGATGGGGTGCGTGCCGCCCAGCCGCTCGAATTCCCGCTCCTGCAAGACACGCAGCAGCTTGGCCTGCAGGCCGGGCGCGAGTTCGCCAATCTCGTCCAGAAATAGCGTGCCACCTTCAGCTACTTCCACTTTGCCTTTCTTCTGCGAGGCGGCGCCGGTGAACGCTCCCTTCTCGTGGCCAAACAGCTCACTTTCCATAAGAGTCTCGGCGATGGCGGCACAGTTGATGGCCACAAAAGGGCGATTCGCGCGTGGGCTGTTTCGATGAATAGCGTGCGCCACCAGCTCTTTCCCGGTGCCGCTCTCTCCCTGGACGAGGACAGTGGAATCGGTGGGCGCGACCCGGCGGATGAACTCGAACACTTTGCGCATGCCGGGACTGGTACCGACCATGTTGTGTTCCAGTTCGATTTCGGCGCGCAATTCCTGATTCTCCAGCCGCAACTGTTCCCAGTGACGAACGTTTTCAAATGCCAGGCTGGCGATACCCGCCACTGCCGCCATGACCTGCAAATGGTTTTCGTCGAACTTCGCTGCGGGATTGCAACTGTCCACATAGATGGCGCCCAGAACTTTGCCCGCAGCCATCAGCGGTACGCAGAGCAGGCAGCTTACTTTCAATTCAGCCAGCGTCTTGATCTGACGAAGCGCTTCATTGCCGGAAACATCGCCCACCACCAGTCCGACGCGATCCCGCAGAACGCGCTCCACCACGGCGCGGCTGACCCGCACCGGATGGCCCGGCCCGCGCACCCGGTCCCAGGCGGCGGTGGAAGTGAATTCTTCCGGGCGATCGCCCAACAGAACGGCGCCGCGCTCGGCGGGCACGACATCGAAGATGAAGCCCAGGAGTTGCCATTGCAGCGAGTCCTGGTCGCGAATGCCGCCGATTCCGGTGGCGATTTTCAGTAGTGAATTCAAGTCACGGGCCCAGCGGGCAGTGGGAGGCAGGCTGGCCACTACTTTGTCGGGCCGCAGGTAAAGGGAGTCTTCGGCGCGAAGCAGAAGCGGAGAACCGTCGAATGCAGTCGTGTCCGCGAACTCCACCGGGTTTCTGTCGAAGTGGCTACCGCCTTCCTCGATCAGGAAGATGAGCACCGAGTCGCCGATAAAGATCTGGTCTCCGTGCCGTATCTGCTGCTGCTCCACGGGCACGCCATTCACCAGGGTGCCGTTGCGGCTTCCCAGGTCGCGGATGGAAAACTGCCCGCCGTCCTGAACCAGCAGGCAGTGCCGGCGCGATAACGCGGGATCAGCCACCCAAAGCTGGTTCGATGAGTCTCGTCCAACGGATACCTCGCCCTCCGCCAAAGGGAAAGCAGCACCTTTCAATGGTCCACTAATGCCTAGAAGCCGGGGATTCGTCTCCTTCGCCATACTTCGCTGTTTAGCACAGATTGGGCCGCTGTGTACACGTGGCCTTGAAACTCAGTGCTTGGAGACGTGTCTGTTGACGGTATGGGACCGGGTCGGAGCTGGCATTGAGCGAAATCGAAGAGACCCGGTCGAGCGGCCCAAGGGCCGCCGTCTGACCCGGTCCCACACGGGCAAAGCCAGCACCCATTTCCGAACTGCAACTCCCTGGAAATTAACCCAAGAGATTGGCGCCGCTAACAGTTAGGTTAGCGGAGAAGTGCTCTAGACCCAAATCAGAATCCGACGCTCTCAGGCCGTACTACCACAACGTCAAGGTAATCAGACAGTTGTGAACCGCAAGCGGTTAGAAGCTGACGAACCCTGACTGCTGGCAAGCCGCGTGCATTCAACCTTTGCGGCAACGGTTTTCAAAAGCCGTTGCGGAAAGTTGGAGACGGCCGATCGCGAAACAAGGCAGTACGGCGTTGGCGAAACAGGCTGATCCTGCGTGGTTTCACCGTCTCAACACGAGGAGGTTTTATGAAAAACCAACTGTTTGCTCTTATCGGCCTGGGCCTGCTGCTAGCCACTGCATCGGCATACGCTCAGACCGGAGTGGTGAAGGCGAATGTTCCGTTCAACTTCATCGTCGCGAAAACCCAGATTCCCGCCGGGGAATACACGATCCACCGTGTCGCCACCGCCGGCTCGGCCATGACGATCGAGAGCTCGGACCGGAAACTGATACAGGTGGTTCTGCCCAATGCCTGTGAATCGATGCAGGCGCAGGAGAAGACCAAACTGGTTTTCCACCGCTACGGCGGACAGTACTTCTTGGCCCAGGTCTGGACCGCGGGGAATAACAGAGGCGTCGAGCTCCCCAAGAGCCGCCGCGAAACCGAAGTCGCGATGGACTACACGGCCCAAAATGTTGTCGTGGTAGCGACGCTGCGTTAGATGCGCTCTCGGGGGAGGCGCACCTCTCGCGCAGCCGAGAAAAAAGGGGGCACACATCGCGTGCCCCTTTTTTATTTTTGCGCAAGAATCATGAAACCCGTGGCGACCGCCCTGCAACCCGCTGCAACCCTGATACAACTAGCGAGCCAAGGCGGTGCCTGCTAACATCGCAGCACATGGCCCGCCCCACACCCAAAGAGAAGGTCAGGACTGGATCGAAGAAAGCGGCCCGCAAGGCCGTTCCGGTGAGTGGGCGTCCGCGCGAACTGGTCATCATCACCGGCATGAGCGGATCCGGCAAAGCCTCTGTCCTCAAGGCTTTCGAGGATTTAGGCTTCTACTGCGTGGACAACCTGCCGGTGGAGTTGATTCCGCGGTTCGCGGAACTCGTCGGGCAATCCTCTGAGATCACCCGCACCGCTTTGGTGGTGGACGTTCGTGAAGGCACGCAACTGGATGCCCTCCCGGCGATCGTGAAGTCGGTCAAACGCCTGCTGCCGACCAAAGTGATTTTCCTCGAAGCCGATGAATCTATCCTGCTGCGCCGCTTCAGCGAAACTCGCCGGCCGCATCCCCTGGGCGCCCACTCGCCGGTAAAGGCCTCCCTGATCACCGAGCGCCGTCACCTTCGTTCCATCCGCGCGATCGCGGATCTGGTGATCGATACCTCCAGATTCAACGTCCATGAGCTCCGGGCACACATCACCGACCGCTTTCGTCAGCAGGAATCGGATAAGAACATTCTCGTGTCGTGCGTCAGTTTCGGCTTCAGGCATGGAGTACCCGATGATGCCGATTTGCTCTTCGATGTCCGCTTCCTGCCCAATCCCCATTTCATCCCCGCGTTCCGGCCGCTCACCGGACGGGATCCGAAAGTCGCCAGATACATCCGGTCGTTTCCCCAGACCAAGGAGTTCGTCCAGCGCATCTCGGAGCTGCTCATATATCTGCTGCCACACTACATCCAGGAAGGCAAGAGCTACCTGACCATCGCCTTTGGCTGCACCGGTGGGCAGCATCGCTCGGTCATGATTGCGGAGGAGGTAGGCAAACGTCTGCGCAAAGCAAAGTACCGGGTGAAGGTTGTGCATCGGGATAGTCCGAAGTAAAAGGTCGGACGTCGGACCTCGTACTTCGGAGCGCGCGTTGGGCGACGGCGTTCCGCTTTCATGGCTAGATTCCGGTTGCAAGCAACCCGTTGCAAGCAACCCGTTGCAAGCAACCCATGGAGAGGTGGAATTTGGAGAGGTGAGATTCGACAGCAGAAGTGCCGCGGCCGAGGTCTGACGCCCGACCCCCACCGGCAGTAGCGATTTCAGTACAATAGGACCTTGCAACCTATGCTGATTCCACCAGGCGCGGGCCCTGACCGGCTGCGCATCGCGAGCCCCAGATGCAGCAACTGACCCGCCTCATACGGTACGTAGTTCCGTATTGGTGGCAGTTGCTGTCTTCGATCTTGCTAATGGCCGGCGTGGGGTTGCTCGACGCCTTCCGGGTGTTGCTGATCGGGCCCATTTTCGACCGCGTGTTGAACCCAGGTTCGCCCGAGCGCGAAATGCAGCTGTTCAAAGTACCCTACAGCGGCCACACCATATATCTGCAGCAATTTGTTCCCTCACACCTCCGCAATCCCTGGAACGTGGTCGCTTTCGCCCTGGTTGCCGCGACCGTATTGAAAGGAATTTTCGACTATGCCGGAACTTACCTGGTGAACTACGCCGGGTTTGGCATGATCACCGACCTGCGCAACCAACTGTATAACTCCATCCTGCGGCGTTCTTCGGCGTTTTATCAGAAGCACACCACCGGCACCTTGATTTCCACTATCGTGAATGACATTGAGCGTGTGCAGTTCGCCATGTCCAGCGTGCTGGCGGAGTTCCTGCAGCAATTGTTTACCTTGCTCTTTACCGCGGTTGTGGTCGTGCTGCTAGGCGGGAAACTGGCCTGGGTCCTGCTTTTATTTGTACCCTTCATCATCTTTTCCGCCGGACGGATCGGACAAAGAGTGCGCCAGACCACGCGAAAAGGGCAGGACAAGCTGGCCGACATCCAGAACATCCTTCATGAAACCATCACCGGCAATCGGATCGTGAAGGCGTTCAGCATGGAGTCCTGGGAAATCGCGCGTTTCGCCAAAGCGGCGCAACGCCTGTTCCGCGCCAACTTGCGCTCGGTGGCCGCGGCGGCGATCAGTTCTCCGCTGATGGATATTTTTGGTGCCATCGCCATCGCTCTGCTTCTACTGCTCGGCCGCCAGCAGATCAATCACCACGTCTTTACCGCAGGCACGTTCCTGGCCTTCATCATCGCGGTGTTCAAGCTCTACGATCCCGTCCGCAAGTTTGCCCTCTTCAATAATAATTTTCAGCAGGCCATGGGAGCATCATCGGAAATTTTCAAGTTCATGGACACTGAAGACGACGTAAGAGAGAAGCCGGGCGCGAAGCCGCTGCCACCCTTCGCCGGCAGCATTCGCTTCGAGAATATTTGCTTTTCTTACCAAACTGATGGCGATGAGTCGCGAGAAATCCTGCGCGACATCAATCTGGAAGTGCGAGCCGGAGAAGTGGTGGCGGTGGTGGGATCGAGTGGCGCCGGCAAGAGCACTCTGGTGCATTTGATCCCGCGATTTTTTGATGTGACCGCCGGCCGCCTGCTCATCGACGGCCGCGACGTGCGCGATACCACTCTATCCTCGCTGCGTTCGCAAATCGGCGTGGTCACCCAGGAGACCGTGCTTTTCAACGACACTCTGCGCAACAATATCGCCTATGGACAACCCTCCATCTCGCAAAAGCAGGTGGAAGCCGCGGCTCGCGCGGCCCTGGCGCACGACTTTATTATGGAATTGCCGGCAGGCTACAACACCATGATCGGCGAGCGCGGCGTGCGGCTTTCCGGGGGCGAGCGCCAACGCATCGCCATTGCCCGGGCGCTGCTGAAGAATGCGCCAATCCTGATTCTGGACGAGGCCACGTCGGCGCTCGACAGCGCGTCCGAGGCGCTGGTGCAATCGGCGCTGCAGAACCTGATGACCGGCCGGACCGTGTTTGTGATCGCCCACCGCCTCTCCACCGTGCGCCGCGCCGACCGCATCGTCGTGCTGGAAGGTGGAACCGTTGCCGATATCGGCCCCCACGAAGAGCTCATGCAGAAACTCGGAACCTATCGGCGGCTGTATGATCTTCAGTTCGCGGACTCGGAGCCGCCGAAGGTGAACGCCGCTAGGTAACCGGAAGTAAGGCGGGGTCGGGCGGCGGAGCAGAACGGGAAAGGGACGAGTTTACTCGGGCTTGTCATCCCGACCGGAGCGTAGCGAAGCGAGCGGAGAGCAGGGATCTGTTTTTCCGGCCGCTTATACGCCCCGAGGTAACACATATTTACCCTCGGACTTCAGTTCGCAAGGAAAATCAGTGGTCTGAACGACAACTGGCTCGGAAAGAACCAATGCCGATACGTTCCATGACCGGTTTCGCGCAAGTGAAGGGCCAAGTCGCGGGTCCGCGAAACGAAGCGCCGAGCAAGAGCCAATTGGGATTCACCCTGTCGTTGAAATCGGTGAACCACCGTTTTCTCGACGTGCACTTCCGTCTGCCCTCCGACAGCGACTCGCTGGAAATGAAATTGCGCCGCCTGCTCAAGGAAAAGCTGGCCCGGGGCCACGTGGAGCTAACCCTCAATCTCGATCGCGGCGGTGGCGAGGGCATCGCGCTAAACCGGCAGATCGTAGGTGGGTATGTTGAGGCATTTCGGGTCGCGGCGGCCGAGTTTGGTTTGGCGGCGGTACTGGACTTGAACGCGGTTCTGCGCATGCCCGGCGCCCTGGAAGCCGCCGCTCTTCCTGCCGAGGGCGCGCTTGAGGCCTCTGTCCTGGGCAAGATGGACGACCTTCTCAACCGCCTCGACCAGATGCGCGAGGAAGAGGGTCGCGGCATTGACCGGGAGTTGCGGCAGCGTATGGCCCATGTCGAGGAGGCCGCCAAGGCAGTGGAGAAGCATCGCCAGGCGGTGTTGCAAACTTACGTTGGCAAGCTCAAGGCGCGCATGCATGAAATGATCGGGAGCCAGGTGGAACCGGAACGGCTTCTGCAGGAAGCGGCGCTTCTAGTGGACCGCAGTGATATCCAGGAGGAATTAGTTCGGCTGGACACCCATGTGAAGCACTTCCTCGGCCTGCTCGAGCAAGGCGGCGAAGTGGGTAAGAAGCTGGACTTTCTGCTTCAGGAAATGAATCGTGAGGCCAATACCCTGCTCTCCAAGACTTCGGGCTTGGCCGGCGAGGCGTTGAACATCACCGAGATGGGTCTGGCCATCAAGACCGAACTCGAGAAAGCCCGCGAACAGGTGCAGAACATCGAATGAGTGGCGTGTACATCATTTCGGCGCCTTCGGGTTCGGGCAAGTCCACGCTGGTAAACAAGGTGCGCCAGATTGTGCCCGGACTGAAATTTTCCATCTCTTACACCACTCGGGCGCCGCGCGCGGGCGAGCAGAACGGCCGGGAATATTTTTTCGTATCGCGCGCTAAATTTGAAAATATGATCCGCCAGGATGACTTCCTCGAGTACGCCGAGGTGTTCGGCAATTATTACGGTACCGCGCGCAGCTTTCTGAGCCTGGCCGAGCAGGAAGGAAAAGACCTTCTGCTGGACATCGACGTCCAGGGTGCGGCGCAGATCAAAAGCAAAATTTCTGAGGCGGTAAGCATCTTCATTCTGCCTCCCAATCGCCAGGAACTGGAGAAGCGGCTGCGCACGCGCAGTCTGGACGCGGAAGCCGTGATCCAGCGCCGGTTGGTCACGGCCTCCCGTGAGATTGAGAATTACGAGAAATACGACTATATTTTGGTGAACGACGACCTCGACGAATCGGTAGACGCACTGAAGTCGATCCTGCTCGCGGAGCGACGGAGGCGATCGGGAGCCCAAGGACAAAGACAGAAATCCGCTGACGACACCAACCTGATGGCCAAGGCTGAACGCTGCCGTCTGAAGAACGTACGGGAGCGGTTGCAACCGATTCTGGCCTCGTTTGTGCAAGCGGCGAGTGGACGCTAGCGGCAGGGGAGAACACAATGAAGTTGATCGAAGGCTTTGACAGCAATTACCGGTACATCCTGGTAGCCGCGCGGCGCGCACGGCAGTTACAGGGTGGTGCGCCTCCAGTGATCGAAACGCCTTCCCGCAAACCTTGCCGGATCGCGCAAGACGAGATCAGGGCAGGCAAGGTGAAGTGGGTGATCCCCGAAATGCCCCGCTCCGCCGCGGAACTAGCCGGTGAGATGCTGGAGAAGGCGCTGGCCAAAGAATCGTAGTTGTGGATTTCAGATTGTTGATTTCAGATTTCAGATCCAACCCGGAGCCCGTCTGCCGGGCGTCGTGGATCTGAAATCTTCAATCTGAGGTCTGCAATTCATCATCAAATTAGCGAGACCTCTCGCATGAAGGTTGCTCTCGGAGTCAGCGGCGGCATTGCGGCTTACAAGGCGGCGGAAGTGGTCCGCCTGCTTCAGGACCGCGGCATCCGCGTGCAAGTGGTCATGACCCAGGGAGCGCAACAGTTTGTTCGCCCACTTACCTTTGCCGCGCTTTCCGGCGAAAAGGTCATTACCGAAATGTTTGCCGCTGGCGGAGCTGAGAGTGCCGCACCCAACATCGACTCCGCCATCGAACACATCGTCGTAGCTCAATCCATCGACGCGTTGCTGGTCGTGCCGGCCACGGCGGATCTGCTCGCCAAGTTCGCGCAAGGTATCGCCAGCGATTTCCTCACCACGCTCTATCTCGCAACCACAGCGCCGGTGGTGGTCGCTCCCGCCATGAACGTCAATATGTGGAACCACCCCGCCACCCAGGCGAATCTGGAAATCCTGCGCAAGCGCGGCGTCCGGATTGTCGAGCCCGGGAAAGGTTACCTGGCTTGCGGCATGACCGGGCCCGGCCGGTTGGCGGAGAACGAGCTGATTATCGCGGCCACCATGGAAGCGCTAGGCGCTTCGCAGGAACTGGCCGGCGAAACCGTTCTGATCACGGCTGGGCCCACGCGAGAGAAAATCGACCCGGTACGCTATCTCACCAACCGCTCGAGTGGCCGCATGGGATACGCGCTCGCCGAAGCTGCGTTGCGGCGAGGAGCGCGAGTGCTGCTGGTGAGCGGGCCTACTGCTCTCACACCGGCGGGCGGCGTCGAGGTAACAGGTGTCGAATCCGCGGAGCAGATGCGTCAGGCGACTTTGAGGCTGCTGCCCGAAGCCACCATCGTAATCAAGACCGCGGCGGTCGCCGATTATCGCCCTAAGATCGCTGCCGAACAGAAGATCAAGCGCAAAGGAGCAATGTCACTGGAACTGGAGCCGACTACCGACATTCTGGCGGAATTGGCTCGTACCAAGACTTCGCAAATCATCGTAGGCTTTGCCGCTGAAACCGAAAACGTGCTGGAAAATGCACGCAAGAAGCTGGTGGCCAAAGCGCTCGACGCCATCGTGGTGAATGATGTCTCGCGCCAAGGCGTAGGCTTCGATTCCGACCGCAACGCGGTTACCATCATCACCCAAAGCGAAGTGATCGAGGTCCCCGAGACCACTAAGTGGGAGGTCGCCCAGCGCCTGCTCGACCAGGTAGTCCGCCTACGCAAAGTACCACAGCCCACCTAGCGGCACGCCCTGGTCCACCGGGCAGAGCGAGGCTCGGCTAGCCAGAAGCACAACCGCGATCGTCGATTTCAGACTGCCGATGTTAGATATCAGATCTGCACAGCAACTCCGCCAGCCAAAGGAAGGAACTTTAATCTGATATCTTCAATCTGCAATCGCTTTTGGAATTTTCCCCATGCCCCCAACCCTCAGCCCGCAACTCAAACGTGCCCTGGCCGACCGCATCCGCTACTACAACGAGCTCGGCATCTACGATTTCTACCGCCGCGAGATTCACGCACAAATTCAAATCCAGCCAGAACAGCGAGAACCATTGCCCAAAGCCAAAGTCGCAGCAGTAATTTCGGAATCAGAACTCTTCGAAGTAGCCACCAAGCCGGAGTCGACCCTGTCCGATCCAGCTCAAGGCCTGCTCGCCATTCGCGAAGACCTTGGCGATTGCACCCGCTGCCGTCTGCACAAGCAGGGCCGCAAACAGATCGTCTTCGGCGTGGGCAATCCTCGGGCGGAGTTAATGTTCATTGGCGAAGCCCCCGGAGCCGATGAAGACGCTCAGGGCGAGCCCTTCGTCGGCCGCGCCGGACAGCTTCTCAACAATATGATCAAGGCCATGGGCCTGCGCCGCGAAGAGATCTACATCGCAAATATTATCAAGTGCCGCCCGCCGGGGAACCGCACTCCGGAGCGCGACGAGTGCGAAACCTGCTCTCCGTTCCTGATGCGGCAGATCGCCACCATCAAGCCCAAGGCGCTCGTCGCCCTGGGCGCGGTCGCGGCCAAGACGCTGCTCGCCATCAACGCCCCGATGACTGAGCTGCGCGGCCACTGGTACGACTTCCGCGGCACCAAGCTTGCTGTGACCTACCACCCCGCCTTCCTGCTGCGCGATCCGCGGCAGAAGAAGGAAGCCTGGAAAGATCTGCAGATGGTGATGAAGGAGTTGGGGCTGGTGGCACTGACGAAGACCCCTGAGTAAGAACTCGTCTCGTTAGTACTACTGAATTCTGTTCTTAACAATACGACCTTAGCGTTCAGAATGCGCGACGCGTCAATTGCCTCGAGTACATCCTGGTAGGCCACATTCGGAGCTGCCTCAACATACACCAGCGATACCGAGCGCCGGCTGAGTTCCGCCTTTAGCCTGCTGTTCAACTCCACCCACCGCAAAAGCTTCGAGTTCAGACATAGCCTTGGTGGCAAGCCTGGACCGACTGTACTGTGAGCATCAAGGGCTGCGTCCAAGGGTCCTCGGCTGCTGAGGCATGATTCATCACAGAAACCGTGATTGCTTTGGATTGGAAATGGCCCCACTGATAGAACTGCATGTGGAACATGACCAGCCAGCCCAGCACCAAGGTGCACACCAGCCCGAATGATGGCAGACCGGAAAACCCCTACTTTCGCGGAAACCGTGCCAGCACTCTTATTATGACTCCGGCACAAACGCCGAAGTTCCCAAGGAGACGCTGATCGCCTCAACGCTCAGCTCCTCCTCTCCCCCAACATTACCGCGCGCAGCGCCCGGTTGATCCGCGTCTGGTAGCCTCGACCCTGGGCTTTGAACCAGGCGATCACATCGGCATCCAGCCGCAGCGTCACCGGCCGCTTGATCGGCCGGTACATTTCGGCCATTTCGGGAGAGCGTCTCAGCTCATCGGCCGCAGCCCTGAGCCGGGCAATCCTCCCACTTTTCGCAGTTTTCGTTCGCCGCTTCTTCTTCATGGACATCCCCATATTGTACATACATTCGAGCCAGTACAAAATGCTCCACGTGGAACATTAGTCCGATTTGTCAGACCCCCATTTTGGGATGTTACGATGCCATCACGCCGTTAAACAGAGCCGGCGTCATTCCCAATGCCTGAATTCTGCGACGTAGCCCTTCCGGTGCCTCTGGATATCGTGTTCACCTACAGCGTTCCCGACGGGTTGCTGCCGGTAGTCGGCGGACGTGTGCTCGTGCCCTTCCGCCAGCAGCGCCTGTCGGGGGTGGTCACCGATTTGCATGACCGCAAGCCAAAGGTCGCGACCAAGAACCTCATCGGTGTGCTCGACCCCGCGCCCGTGTTCGACGAGCAACTGATCCGTCTGGGTCAGTGGATCGCGAACTACTACCTGGCGCCGGTCGGCGAAGTCTTCCGCACCATGCTGCCCCTGGGCGCCGAATTTAAGCGAGCCGTCGGATACCGCATCACGGAAAAGGGGCAGATGGCACTGCACCTCGCGGGGATGTCGGGATCGTCCGCTCGTTCTCAAAAGACTCCCGAGGATCAATTCGTGGAGTTCCGCGTGCTTGACTACCTGGCCGAACGCGGGATGACTCGAGAAGAAAGCCTGCGTGCTGCCACCCGCGCGCCAAAGGCGCTGCTGGCCGGCATGGTGCGGAAGAAGTGGATCGCTCGGGAAGATTTGTCCGAAGCGCGCGACGCCGCCCGCATGGTTAAGGTTGCTGTGCTAAAGAGCGTCGAAGGCAGGCTCAACGCCAATCAGCAAACGCTGATCGATACTCTCGCTGCCGCAGGAGGGAAGGTCCCCGTCCATGCCCTCCAGTCGTTAGAAATCCCGCGCACCACGCTGAGTACGCTGGCAAAGCGTGGCGTGGTGGATATTCTCCGAGAACCAGCCCAGTTTGCCGTCTCCGGGCTGAAGCCTCGGCCCAGATTGTTTGATTTTCAGTTCAATCCCGCGCAGCAGGCGGCCCTGCAATCCGTTCAGGAGCGTGTGAACGCGCGCAAGTTCGCCGGCATGTTGCTGCACGGGATTACCGGATCGGGCAAGACGGCTATTTATCTCGCGGCCATGCGAGCCGTGCTTGAGGTTGGCCGCTCGGCCATTCTGCTGGTCCCCGAGATCGGGTTGACTCCGGCGGTCGCGGCCGACCTGCATCAACTGTTCGGAGAGGAAGTTGCCATCCTGCACTCAGGGTTGTCCGACAAAGAGCGAGCCGAGCAGTGGCACCGCATCAAGCGCGGAGACGCGCGTATGGTGGTCGGCACGCGGTCGGCTGTGTTCGCTCCGGTCTCCGATCTGGCGCTAATGATCGTGGACGAGGAACAGGACCCCTCGTACAAGCAGGAAGAGATGCCGCGGTATCACGCGCGCGACGTGGCGGTTATGCGGGCCAAGATGGCGAATGCAGTGGTGGTGCTGGGATCGGCCACGCCGTCGCTGGAATCATATTTCAATGCGAAGAAACATAAATACACTTTGCTCGAACTGCCCGATCGGGTGGAGAAGCGGCCGCTACCCGCAGTCGAGATCATCGACATGCGGCAGGAATTCCAGGAAACCGGAAGCGAGCAGGTGATCTCACGCCGGCTGGCGGAAGAAATCGGAGAGAGGCTGGAACGCAAGCAGCAAGTGATGGTCTTGCTGAACCGCCGCGGGTACTCCCCCGTGGTGTTGTGCCGCGCCTGTGGCAAGACGCTGGAGTGCAACAACTGCGCCATCGCGATGACGCATCACAAGCGCTCCCAGCGGATGGAATGTCACTATTGCGGCTACACGACGCCGGTGCCGAAGGTGTGCGGGCAGTGCGGCAGCGAATACATTTATTTTCTCGGTACGGGTTCGGAAAAACTGGAAGAGTTGCTGCACGGCATGTTTCCTCAGGCCCGCATCGGGCGTCTGGATCGTGACACGGTGCGCGGCCGCGAAGACTTCGAGCGCGCGCTCAACGCGCTAGATGAAGGTGAACTCGATCTGCTGGTGGGCACGCAGATGATTGCCAAGGGGCACGACATTCACGGAGTCACATTAGTGGGCGTGGTCGGAGCCGACATGGCTCTGGGGCTCCCGGATTTTCGGGCCGCGGAGCGCACTTTTCAATTGTTGACCCAGGTGGCGGGACGTGCGGGACGTGGGCAGACTCCGGGAAAAGTTGTGCTGCAAACTTATTTTCCCGACCACTATGCGGTGCAGTACGCGGCGCAGCACGACTTTGCCGGGTTCTACGACAAGGAACTGCGATTTCGCAGCTGGATGCACTATCCGCCGTACAGCGCACTGGCCAACGTGCTGGTGCGCAGCAACAAACTGGACGAGGCGCTGCGCTGGTCGGGTGTGCTGGGAAAGTGGTTTGAAAAGACGCGGCACGAAGGGATTCGAGTGCTAGGGCCCGCGGCCGCGCCGATCCTGCGGCTGAAACAGGATTACCGATATCACTTTGTATTGAAGTCGGCCAGCCGCGAGAAGTTGAACGTGCTGTTAAGATCGATTCTCGCCTATGCGACGGAGCAAAAGATTCCGCGCACCCAGGTCATCGTGGATGTGGACGCGGTTTGGTTGATGTGAGTTCTCAGTGCTCAGCTTTCCGTTCTCAGTTGTCGGAACAGGTATGCAGTGATTGCTTTCGTGGCGCTGCAACTATAGCCCCTTCTTGCTTAGAAACTGCCTCACAACTTGCTTTACGTCGCGATGCTGGCCGTCCACGGCGTAGTTGAGTTGGCGCATGTCGTCATCGGAAATCCTTCCTGCGAGTTCATTCAGCGCTTGTCCCACTTCGGGGTGATGAGCAAGCATCTCTTGCCGGATAATGGGTACGGCCTCGTAGGGTGGGAAATAGTGCTTGTCATCCTCCAGGACGAATAGATCGAGCGCCGGGATGAGGCCATCCGTTGTGTTTCCTGCAGCCAGGTCGACTTGCTTGTCCTTGAGAGCGCGGGCGAGCAGGCCCAGATCCATGATGCGTGGAGCCTCAGCGAAGCGCAGGCCGTACGTTGCCGCCAGTCCCTTGTAGCCGTCGGGGCGTTCCATGAACTCGTAGCCGAAGCCGGCGCGCCATTTCGGCGTGTAGGCAGGCGCTTGGGAGAGGGTCTTCAGGCCGAGCCGGCGCGCATCTTCGCCACGGATCTCAATGGCGAAGGTGTCATTGAAGCCGAACGTCTTGCCGACCTCTAGATTAAACTGCCTGGCGTATTCGGTCTTGACCTGGTTGTAAACCTGTTCTGGATTGTTTGAAGGTTGTTGTTTCAGGATCGCGGTGAGGGCGGTGCCGGTGTATTCGGGGTAGATGTCGATGCGGCCGCCTAGAATTGCCTGATGGCAAATGTAGCTGCCGGCAAGATAGAAGCGGCGTTCGACGGGGAGATGAGTTTTGTTTTCGATTTGCTGGGCGATGATTTCGCCGAGGACGAGTTGTTCGGTGAAATTCTTGGAGCCGATGACGATGCGGTTTTCGCGAGCGGGGCCGCAGGACGCCAGAAGGAGCAGCGCGGCGAGAGCGCCAGCCAGTCTTAGCATCGCTGTGGACACGCTCATAGTTGGGTTGACTAAAGCCTGAGGCATTTGAGGTGATGTTTCTTTCGCCTTTTCGGGCCTGGCTCGTTATCGGCTGCCCACCCGCGGCTTACGTCGTGGGCCGCATTCTGGCCCCGCGTCACGGCTGTCTTCCCGTATCACCTAAGTCGGCCGCGAACAGGGGTCTAGCCCGGAGCCAGGCGTTTCTCTAGCCATCCCAGGCTCACGTCGGCCAGGAGCGCCAAGGCCGCAGCCGGTATGGCACCGGCCAGGATGACCTGATTATTGACCATCGCCAGGCCGCGAAAAATGTATTCGCCCAGACCGCCCGCGCCAATGGCGGCGGCGATGGTGGCGAGGCCGATCGAAATCACGGCGGCAACTCTTACGCCGGCGATGATTACGCCCAGCGCCAGCGGGAATTCCACCTGCCAGAGAAGTTGGCGATCCGTCATGCCCATGCCGCGACCGGCTTCGACTACGGCGCGATCCACACCTTTGATGCCCGCGTAGGTGTTGCGAATGAGAGGCAGGAGCGCATACAACGTGAGCGCGAGAATGGCAAGGCGGTCGGCGCGGGCGCCGATCCAGGGCGCCGGCAGCAAAAATCCGAACAAGGCGAGGCTGGGAATCGTCTGAATGATGTTGGCCCCGCCGAGCACAGGCCTTTTCAGCACCGGCCAGCGCGTGATCAGAATGCCGAGTGGGATTCCGATCAGCACCGCGAGCACAATGGACGCACCCACCAGCCAGAGATGCTCGGCTGTGAGCTCCAGGACTTCGGCATGGTTCTGGGCGATGAACTGCAAGACATTCATGATGGGCCTCGAAGAAATCCGGGAATGCTGTTTCCGGCGGCTGTAATGGGGGAGTTTTGCTTGCGGCTCCAAGGGCAGGATGCCGCCCTCGGGATAGCCGGCGGGACGCCGGCGCTACTTTGGCTGGGCTTCATCGTGACCTCTTTGCGGTGGTAAGACTTCGGTTTTGAACGCGTCCACGTAGGCGGCAACCATTGGATTGGTGGAGTGCATAAATTCGTCGGGCGTGTGCGTGGCCACCACTTGACCGGCTTCCATGAGCGCGATTCTTGTACCGAGCAACAGAGCTTCGCGGAGATCATGGGTGACAAAGACTACTGTTTTTCCCAGGCGTCGCTGCAGGGCCAGGAACTCGCGCTGCAACTCAGCGCGAGTGATGGGGTCGAGCGCGCCGAAAGGCTCGTCCATCAGGAGAAACGATGGATCGGCGGCCAGGGCGCGGGCTACGCCAACCCTTTGCCGCTGTCCTCCGGAAAGCTCTCGCGGATAGCGTGATGCGAGTCGGGGCTCAAGCCCCACCAAGTGCAGCAGTTCCTGGACACGGTTCTGAATGCGATCGGCGGGCCAGCCTTCGATCTGCGGAACTACGCCGATGTTGCGGGCGACGGTGAAGTGCGGGAATAGGCCGACTTCCTGGATCACATACCCGATCATGCGGCGCAGCCGAATTACATCCCATTCGGCGATGGAGCGGCCGTCTACATGAATCTCGCCTTGACTTTGCACGAGTAGGCGATTGATGAGTTTGAGGGTAGTGGTTTTGCCCGACCCGCTGCGGCCCAAGAGCACGCGGGTTTCGCCGCGCTGGACTTCCAGATTCAGGCCGCGCAGAAGTTCGTAGCCGGTATCCAGGCGATAGGAGACGTTGCGGAATTCAATGGCTGGACGGTTATCGGGAGAATCGGTCATGGTTCAAGCCGAGTCGTTCTCGCCGCCAGTATGAAGGCGATACTGTGAGGGCAAGATGCCCTCACGACAGCCGGCGGGAACGCCGGCGCTACTCAACCTCGTACGCTTTTGCCGGCAGGCCTGTAATACGAATTCCGGAGTGGCCTTTGTGTCTGATGTTGAGCCCAATCAAGAGCGCGGTGATCTGCTCCAAGATGCGCGCGGTCTCCAACTTGCCGCCGTCAATCGCACGTACGCCAGGAATCTTCGCAGCCAGAGTTCTTACTTCCTGGGTGGCGTTGGCGTCGTCGCTGCAGACGATCACGTCGCAGTCGATCGGAGCATCGGCATTCAGAAGTTCGGCTGAGGCGTTGTGGAACGCGGCTGCTACGGAAACTCCGTTGGGCACGAGTTCCGCGGTTTGCTGCGCGGCGGAGCCTTGCCAGACCCCTAGGGTGCGGGTTGCGCGACCGCCGACGCTGGCCGCCAAGGGCACGGTGGTGTCAATAACGATACTGCCAGGTCGGATCGCTGGCTTGATTTGTTTGAGCAGTGCGGCGTGGCCCTCAAACGGGATAGTGAGCACAAGCAGGTCAGCGGCGGCACAGGCGTTGACGTTTTCGTCGCCCGAGACTTTTGCGTTGCTGACGGCTGCCTTGATTCGTGCCGCGGCATCCTGAGCGCGGCGGGCATCACGCGATCCGATGACGACGCTCTCGCCAGCACGGGCCCAACGCAGGGCGAGCCCGTAGCCCTCCGGGCCGGTGCCGCCGAGGACAGCAATGGTGCGGGGCATTATCTTGCCGTCCCCACTAAGCGAACTCCGGCTGGAGCGATTCTTCGAAGGTGAAATGCTCAGGCTGCAGCTTGATATTGATTCGCGTGTAGGTGGTATTACGCTCGGCGGGAATGCGTCCCATCTCCAGAATCAGGGACTGGAATTGTTCCGCGCTGGTATATTGCCCCGCCGTGGCTCCGGCTTCACGCGAGATGTTTTCTTCCATCAGAGTTCCGCCGTAGTCGTTCGCGCCGGCGTGCAGGCAAAGCTGCGACAGGCGGCGGTTCAGCTTAACCCAGGACACCTGAATATTATTGATGGCGCCGGCCAGCAGGATTCGCGCCAGGGCGTGGATCTTGAGATGCTCGGCTAAGGTTGGGCCGGGGCGCGCGATTCCCTGATGAAAGAGCAGCGTGTTCTGATGCACAAAGCCCAGAGGCACGAACTCGGTGAAGCCTCCAGTCTGCTCTTGAATCTCGCGGAGCAGCAAGAGTTGATTCACCCAGTGAGCCGACGTTTCCACGTGCCCATACATCAGCGTGGAGGTGCTGCGAATGCCGCATTGGTGGGCGGTACGAATGACCTGCTTCCACCGTTCGGTGGAGAGCTTGTTGCGGGAGAGCACGAAGCGCACGTCGTCATCGAGAATTTCAGCGGCAGTACCGGGCAGAGTGTCAAGACCATTGTCGCGCAGCATCTGCAGATAGTCTGGCAGCGACATTCCGGTGAGTTCGACGCCGTAAACGATTTCCATGGGCGAGAAGGCATGAATGTGCATGGCGGGCACAGCTTCCTTGATGGCGCGCAGGATGTCGCGGTAATAGAAGGGGGGCAATCCGTGCGGCAGGCCACCCTGAATGCAGACTTCAGTCGCGCCCAGATCCCACGCTTCGACCGCCTTCTGCGCCATGGTTTCCAGGCTGTGAAAGTAGCTGTCGGATTCCCGCGGGCCGCGGCTGAAGGCGCAAAATTTGCAGCCGACGAAACACACATTGGTGAAATTGATATTGCGATTGACCACGTAGGTGACCAGGTTGCCGACCAGATCGCGGCGCAGCATGTCTGCCGCGACCAGCAAGGCGAGAAGGTCATCGCCTTCGGCATTCGCCAGAAACAGGCATTGTTCGCGAGAGAGCACGCTGCCATCCTGTGATGCCATGACCAGCTCAAGGGCATTACCCAGCTCCGACGAGGTGTTCGCGGCAATTCCAGACCACTCTAGGGCAGGGAAATTTTCCAGTTCGGAATCGCATAGCACTCGGGTCACAACTCCTCCTTGCAGCAACAGCTCAACGAAACAGGTCGTTCGCGGCCGGGCGAATCAAGTCGCGGGCGGTGCCTCCGCCGGGCTGGTAAGCGAATCCTCGAATGATACACGCCGGCGTACGAGCTAGCTTGCCGCAGACCAGGCCGGCAGCGCAAGCCAGCTGGTCGGCGTCAGCCTCGATGCTGGCCTGTAGCGTGTAATCATGCGGGTCGCGACGGCCGCGATAGTCATGCAGAGCTTTCATGCCGGCCACGCCAATGGCAACCTCGGTGAGCCCTTCGCGCCAAGGCCTGCCGAAAGTGTCAGTGATGATCACGGGGATGGAAAGGTGCAGAGTTTTCTTGAGCTCTGCGTGGATTTTTGCCGCAGAACGGTCGGGATCTTTCGGCAGCAGGAGAGCGTGACGGCCCCCGTCCACGTTGGAGACATCCACAGCACTGTTGGCGCAGATCAGGCCGTGGCGAGTTTCTGTGATCAGGACGCCGCGTTTGCGGCGAACGATGCGACGGCTCTGGGCGATGGCCAGTTCGATGACGCGAGCGTCCAGGCGATAGCGGCGCGCCCAGCGCCGGGCAGCGGCGGAGGGTTTGGTCGCTTTCAGGTCCACGAATTGACCCTCCGCTTTGGAAACGATTTTATGCTTAATGACGAGGATATCGCCTTTGCGCAATCGTTGCTTTTGATGCTCTAGGGCTTCTAGGAGCAGTCCGATCAAGGAATTTCCGGCCTGGACTTCGCGCTCCATGGGAAGAGGGACGATGCGGAGCTCTGGCGGGCGGGGATGGGAACCCTTCTTTTGCCCCGATGGGGCTTGCTCGTCTGGCCGCATCCACTCACGGCGTGCGCCTTGGGCCGCATTCTTGCGCCCCTGCGGGGCTGGATTCGTTTGCCGGGCTGAAGACGATCTGAGCTTGGGCTTCACTTGCGATTTGAGGGATGGAGTTCGCACGGGTTCTCGGGCGATTGACCAGTTAGTCATTCGCTGCCAAAGGCAGATCGCAAAGTTCCCATTGCCGGATCAGGCGTTGGGCGCGGGTTTCGCCGGGAGCAGCCACGAGCGTGCCCAAATCCGCAGGATTGTCGACATCGAGCGCAATGCCTGGCAGTGAAAGTACGATGCAGGGTTTACCCGTTGACGCTGCCGCGGCCTGGTGGGGCCTGAAGCTGTCGTTGCCGAACCGGGCGGGAAACAGGCCTGCGGGGCGTCGCCAAATGGCGTTGGTGCCGCGGCCGTCGGCAGCGGGAACCAGCACGGAGCCTTCGGTGGGCGCGACTGCCATAATCTTTTCGAGTTCCCAGGACTGGATCAGGGGAATGTCCCCCGGAATCACCAGTGTGCTATCCACGCCCTGTGATTCGCAGAAGCGGGTTGCCATTTCGATGGCATCGGTCTCGCCGCCATTGGCGTTGTCGGCGATCACGGAGAAATGAAATTGACGGGCCAATTGCAGAGCGAACGGATCGCTGCTCACGATTCCAACTTCGGGGCGATGAGGCCACGTGGCCAGGATCTCTAGCACGTCGAGCAGCATGGCTTGGGCCAGTTCGGTGCGAGCAGGCTGATCGAGTATGGCGGCCAGGCGTTGCTTGGCCTCAGCGAGGTTTTTAACCGGGAGCAGAATCATGACAGATCCGAGCCGGCGCGGGCTGCACCTTCGGTCGAGAATAGCGATAGAACCTGGCGAGCGAGATCAGCTTTTTCTTCCGAAGTACTCATGATCGTTTTGCCACAATGGACACGTAATCCCGAGTGCTGCAACTGTTCGGCCGCCTTGGCGTCGCGGGCGTCGACTATCAGAATATCGAGAAATTCACGGTAGGCCTGGGCTACGCCTGCGATGGACACGGGCAAACCTTGAGCGGCCATAAGAATACCGGCAGGTCCTGAAACCGCGGTGCCGCCGACAATCGGACTGATGGCCGCCACCGGCGCGTGAGTTTGCTTCAGGGCGTCCCTGATGCCGGGGACGGCGAGGATCGGACCAATGCTGGTGATCGGGTTGCTGGGCGCCAGTAGTACCGCCGTGGCCGACATGATGGCATCGATCACCCCCGGAGCGGGTTCGGCCGTCTCAACTCCGGCGAAACGGATTGAATTGACTGGATCCTGATACCAGCGCTGCACGAAATATTCTTCGAAGCTAAGTTCGCCGATAGGCGTGTCTACCCTGGTTTCCACGCGAGCGTTGCACATGGGGAGAATGCGGGCCTGAACGCCCATTCGGGTTGCGATTTCGGCGGCAACATCGGTTAAAGTCTTGCCCTCGCGGAGCAATTTCGTGCGGAGCAGATGGACTGCGAGATCGCGGTCGCCGGCGTGAAACCAGATCGGCTCTCCCAACTCGCCCATGGCTTGCAGGCAAAAGAAAGTATCACCCTTCACTCCCCAACCGCGCTCTTTGCTCAGCAGTCCGGCCAGGACGTAAGTGATGGAGTCGAGGTCGGGCGAAACGTAAAGTCCCCACCACTCCAGATCGTCTCCAGTATTGACGATGATGGTGAGGTCGTTGGTGGGAACGACCTGGCGCAGGCCGTCTATAAACTTGGCGCCGCCCGTGCCTCCGGTGAGCACGACGATCATGCAGCCTTTGCCCTCCCGGCGTAGCCCTCGCGATCGGCGGCGGCCTGAACTTTTTCCGAAAGCAGGCCGGGACGTTTGGTAATCTCTGTCAGGAATTCAGGATAAACTGGCAGCCGCTGGCGCAAAATGTATCCTTTTGATTCTGTGCGTGACTGCAGTTGCGCCAGGTGCGGCCAAGGTTTTTCCGGATTGATGAAGTCCGGGGTCAGCGGCGAAACCCCGCCCCAGTCATTAATTCCGGCGTCGAGAAGTTCGTCATAGTAGGGCGCGGAAAGATTCGGCGGCGCTTGCAGGTTGACCTCCGGCATGAGGAGGCGGGCTACGGCCACCGTTCGCAACATCTCGCCGCGCGTGGGTTCCGGCCAGTCGCGCATCGGGATGTCGGGTTTGGCGCGGAAATTCTGCACGATCACTTCCTGGATATGGCCGTAACGACGGTGCAGTTCGCGGATGGCGAGCAGTGTGTCCACGCGATCTTCGGTTGTTTCTCCGATTCCGATCAGCAACCCGGTGGTGAAGGGAACCGATTGCTTCCCCGCTTCTTCAATGGTGCGCAAACGCTTGGCTGGGACCTTGTCAAGGGCGTTGTCATGGGCGCCGCCGGGCCCCAGCAGAGCCGTGTTCGTGGTCTCAAGCATGAGGCCCATGCTGGGGGAGACGGCGGCCAGGCGGGCGATCCACTCCGCGCTTAAGAGGCCGGGATTGGGGTGGGGCAGCAAACTGGTCTCACGCAGAACCCGCTCGCACATGGCTTCCAGATAGTGCAGGGTTGAGTTGTAACCCAGGTGGCGCAGGGTTACCCGCATTTCGGGGAAGGCAAGCTCCGGCTTGTCGCCCAGGCTGAACAGAGCCTCGGTGCAGCCCATCTTTTCGCCGGCTCGCGCGACCTCCAGGACCTGGTCCGGCGTCATGGTGTGCGCGCCAGGTTCGCCGGGATCGCGGCGGAAAATGCAGTAGCCGCAATAGTCGCGGCAGAGGTTGGTCAGGGGGATGAAGACTTTACGGGAATAGGAAATCACGCCGGGCTTGAAGCGCTGCTTCATCGCCAGGGCGGCGGCAAGGAGAACGGGGAGTCCGTAGTCAGGGCAGCGAAGGAGTTGGCAGGCGCCTTCGCGCGAGAGTGGGAGCCCGTGGCGCAGTTCGTCGAGAAAAGTCGTCAACGAACCGTCTTGCTGTCCGATGTCTTCTTCTGCTGTCAAAGCTTGCCAACCTGGATAACTCGCGTTTTTGATGCGAAAAATCAGCGCAAACAACAAGCCAGATAGGAGAATGATACATGAGGCGGTTCAGAAACGCTGCCCCGGCGGAAACCGCCCATTTTCACTGAGTGTTGCCTGGGTGATATAAGACGATAGTGAAACCAAGGTTCTCATGAGCGTTACGCCAGCAGAATTCCGCCAAGCTCTGGGATGTTTTGCGACCGGAGTAACCGTCATCACGGTGGACTACGCGGGTGAAGTGCACGGCATGACCGCCAATGCCTTTGCCTCGGTTTCGCTCGATCCGCCGCTGGTGTTGGTTTGTGTAGATCATCGCGCGCGCACTCATGCCCACCTGCACGCCAAGAAACGTTTTGGCGTGAATGTGCTGGCGGAAGATCAGCAAATTATTTCGGAATACTATGCCGGCGCGACCCAAGATCATGGGCACGCGGAGCGGGACGCGGGCGCGCGCTTTGACCGTACGGCGCATGGCACTCCGGTGCTCAACGGCGCTTTGGCCTACCTCGAGTGCCGCCTGCATACGGCGCAGGACGCGGGCGACCACACCATTTTTATCGCTGAGATCGAGGAAGTAGTGGTGCGCGAGGGCGATCCGCTGCTCTATTACCGGGCCGAGTATCGGACCATTGAAGGCTCTGAATCACGAAGTTTTTCCGGGAGCACGGAGGCCAACCCAGCCACCCGCAAGCGCTAGCAGAAAGACCGGGGGCAAAACGCCCCCGAGACTGCCGGCGGGATGCCGGGGCTACGCTATAGAGTTTCTGTTGTTAAAGCCATTTCGTCTGGCTTGAGGATAATCAGACTGATGTACCCCCGAGCTTTTCACTACCACCGCGCGGGCTCGCTACAGGAAGCGGCGGCTATGCTTGCCGAATTTGGTGATGGAGCCAAGCTGCTGGCTGGCGGACAAAGCCTGATTCCTTTGATGAAGCTGCGTTTCGCAAATCCCAGCCATCTGGTGGATTTGACTTTCATTTCGGACACGTCTTACATCAAGGAAGAAAATGGAACCCTGCGTTTCGGAGCGCTAACGCGGCACGCGGAGATCGAGGCCTCATCCCTAGCCTCGAAAATCCCGATCATTCGTGACTGCGCGGCCGGCATTGCCGACGTGCAGGTGCGCAATCGCGGCACGATCGGGGGTTCACTGGCGGAGGCCGACCCCAGCGGTGATTGGGCGACGGCCCTGATGACCCTTCCGACTGAGATCCGATGCCAAAACACCCAGCTGGACCGTCGGGTGCGGCTTGCTGACTTCATTAAGGACGCTTACACTACCGCGCTTGCGCATGATGAGTTGGTGAGCGAAGTAGCGGTGAAAATTCCGCCCGCAGGCAGCGGAGGAGCCTACCTCGCGTTCAAGCGCTCCGCCCCGGTGTATCCGACGGCCAGTGCGGCCGTACAACTCACAATGGATGGCGACGTCTGCAAAGATGCGGCCATCTCGCTGGGTTGTGTCGGCCTGACCGCAATTAAGGCCCAAGATGCTGAAGCCGCGTTGCGAGGGCAGCGGGTGACGGAAAGAACAATCGCGGCTGCGGTCGAAGCCGCGCGGGCCGCGGCCGAGCCGCAGTCTGACATGCGGGGTTCGGCGGATTACAAGCGAATACTTGTTGGCGCATTGGTCAAGCGCGCCATTGATACCGCGATGTGCCGCGCCCGAGGGGAGCAGGTCGAGGTGAGTCATATTTATGCCTGAGACGGCGCTGGACACTATCGAGAAGGTCGCAGTCAGGCTAACCGTGAACGGGAAACTGCACTCGTTGAAGGTTGAGCCGCGCATGCTGCTAGTGGAATTGATTCGCGAGCAACTCGACCTCACCGGAACCCACGTGGGCTGTGACACGACCTATTGCGGCGCCTGTACCGTGCTGATGAACGGCGCCGCGGTGAAGTCGTGTACGGTATTCGCGGTGCAGGCGGACGGCTCGAAAATCGTCACGGTGGAGGGGCTGGAGAAAGATGGCCAGCTTCATCCCATCCAGAAAGCGTTCGGCGACGCTTACGGACTGCAGTGTGGATACTGCACGCCAGGGTTGATGCTTTCCACATACCAGTTGCTCGCGCAAAATAAGCAGCCCAGCGAAAAGGAAATGCGCAGGGCGATCGCCGGCAACACCTGCCGCTGCACTGGATATCAAAATATTTTGAAAGCGATCCACTTGGCGGCGCAGGGCATGAAGGGAGTCTGAGGCATGGCGATCAAGTTTGACGGCGAGTTTGAAACTGAACGCACGCCGGAAGAGGTATACGATTTCCTGACTGACCCGGAGAAATTCGCTCCGCTGCTCCCCGATTTCCAAAGCATGACGCGGCAGGATGCAACTCATTTCACGGTGAAGGTGAACGTTGGCATCTCCTATATCCGGGGAGCGGCCGACATGAAGATGGAGCTGACGCGGGCTGATCGCCCCACGCGCGCGCAATATAAGGGACAGGGCAGCGTGTCGGGCGGCAACGTCGCGCTGACCGCCGGCTTTGATCTGTTGGCTGCAGGTGCTGGAACGAAAGTGGCCTGGCAGGGTGAGGCGCAGATCTTCGGAGGTCTGGCATCCATGGCTGGTGGGCTGTTGGAGCCGCTGGGCAAGAAGAATGTGCAGAAACTGATCGATGGGCTGCGGGCTGCGCTGAAGTAGCCGCACTCAAGTGACAACCCGGAAGGCAAGATGCTTCGGACCGCCGGCGGGACGCCGGCGCTAAACCTAATTGACCATGAGGACCAAGCGGTGACCGCGACCAAGAACAACCAAGCTGAAGGCTGGGTGGGCAAATCACTTCCGCGCAAGGAAGAGAATCGTCTGCTGCGTGGACGGGGCAAGTTTGCCGACGACATCAAGCTGCGCGAGATGCTCTATTTGCGATTTGTGCGCTCGCCTTATGCTCACGCAAAGATCGTCAGCGTTGACGCCTCGCCTGCCGAAGCCCTTCCTGGCGTTGTCTGCGTTCTGACGGGCGCCCAGATCGCGCAGCAGACCCAGCCATTCATCGAGATCGGTCCCGATCCTTTTGCCAAGATCAAAGACTACCCGCTGGCGGTTTCCAAAGTCCGCTACCAGGGTGAGCCCGCGGCGGCTGTGGTGGCCGAGTCGCCCGCGGTGGCCGACGACGCCGCGGAACTCCTGCAGATCGAATACGAGGCGCTCGATCCGGTCATTGATGCGGAGCAAGCGTTGCAAGACAAAAGCCTGTTGCACGACGAAGCCGGAACCAACCGGGTATGGAATGGCGTGTTCGAGTACGGCGATGTAGAGCGCGCATTCAAGGAAGCGGCCTACGTTGTCGACATCGATCGTTTGCATTTCCATCGTTTCTCCAGTACGCCACTGGAGAACAACGTCGTAATTGGCCAGTGGAATCCGAAAGATGAGCGCATCTACTACCAGTGCAACAATTCATTTCCCTCGTTCGCCATCCAATTTCTAGCGGCACACCTGAACGTCCACATTGACCGCATACGGGTCGAGACCGCCGACATTGGCGGCAGTTTCGGAATCAAGATCACCAGCTATCCGCAGATGGCGGTCTGCGCGCTGGCTTCGAAAAAGGCTGGCGGACGTCCCGTCAAGTGGGTGGAAACGCGCTCCGAGCACATGACTTCGAGCGCGCACGGCAATGAACGGACGTTCCGCGATACCCGGGTAGCGCTGGACAAAAATGGCGTCATCACCGCCATCGCGTCGCGCCATATCGATGATTGCGGCGCTTATCCTCGCTATGAGCCTTTGGGGTGTGTCATCTGGTCGCAGGTTTTTCCCGGAGTCTATCGCTTCAAGAATGCCCGGATCGACTTCACCCAGGCGGTCACCAACAAGTGTCCCGTCGGCCCGAACCGTGGCTATTCCCGCATGCAACATTTATGGTTTTTGGAGCGCGTAATTGATATTTGCGCGCACAAATTAGGTTTTGCAGCTGACGAGATGCGCCTGCGCAACTACATCCTTCCCGAAGAATTTCCCTATACGACGCCCAATGGCTGCGTGTACGACTCGGG
>WNFF01000018.1_pt1 | contig 145147 bp, 130 predicted proteins | sample 5400441 | NCBI WGS metagenome assembly WNFF01 (sample SAMN13153345, study PRJNA577476) | soil metagenome | isolation source: 120 cm saprolite under Douglas fir tree site 2 hole 3 replicate 1 | place: USA:California | collected 2015-04-18 | reverse complement strand
GTGCTGAAGTTCAGAATCACGGAATGGCCCTTGGTAGCCTCGAGAAAATCAATGGTCATAGGATCAATCAGAGAAAAGTCCCACGATGTCTTGCGGTCCGCCGGCGGTTCGAGTTCCGCAATGCCGAGCCTGGGGTAGGGAAGCCAAGGAACATAGCGGACATAGTCGGCCTGCACATCGTGCAGTGTCTTGAAGACATTGTCGTGGATAGGCGTCCCGCGCCGCAGTGGAGGGTTCACGACCACTTGGAGCGTTGCGCTTGTCTTCGAAACCGCAGTTACTTTGTCCCACAGGGCCGCGACTTTCGCGGGCTGGTCTTTATCCGTGTCTTTGTTCTGGGCAAAAGAAGTCGAGACTGCCACCATGCCACAGAAAAGCATTGCCACTAATAACGGCTGCCGGTAGGGTCGACTCATCCGAGTCCTCCGTCTGAAAGCACGCAGTATTGTGCTGGTATTGCGCTTAACATTCAATAGGAAAATAAACTTGCTATTGACAAAAGCCGTTGCAGGATACTACAGTTCAGCCCTTTGAAGCGAGTAGGATCTGTGCCGACACACATTCGCCACCCTGTCCGTCGCCGTATCAATCAATGGATAAGCCGAGATCAAACCCCGGGTTGAAGATTGGTCTCTTCGGCATCGGCTTGGACGCGTATTGGCCGCAGTTTCCCGGCCTGGAAGATCGGTTGAAAGGATACGTCCGGCAGGTCGCCCAGCACCTCGAGGGGGCCGGCGCCCAGGTTGTGAACCTTGGCCTGATCGATACTCCCGAAAAGTCCCAGGCCGCAGGGCATCAGTTCCGCCAGGCCGACGTTGACCTCATTTTTCTTCAGGTCACAACCTACGCCCTCTCCTCGACTGTGCTTCCGGTCGTCCGGCGGGCCAAGGTTCCCGTAATCATTCTAAATCTCTCTCCGTCAGCCGCCATTGATTACGACTGGTTCAACCGTCTAGGCGACCGGACGAAAATGACTGGCGAGTGGCTGGCCTACTGCCAGGCTTGTCCGGTGCCGGAAATCGCGAATGTTTTCAATCGCTGCAGCATTCCTTTTTTTCAGGTTACAGGCATGCTCGAAAATGACCCGGTCGCCTGGAACGAAGTCTCGGCGTGGGTCGAGGCCGCGAGGGTTGCTCAAATCATGGAGCACAATCGCCTCGGCGTGATGGGCCATTATTACGGGGGAATGCTCGACATCTACTCCGACCTCACTCAGCAATGTGCCTACTTCGGTGGACACATCGAAGTCGTGGAGGTTGACGAGCTGGCAGCCCTGCGCCGGCAGGTGCAGGACCGTGAAATAAAGACGCGGGTGGCAGAGTTCCGCCAGAGTTTCGACGTCCAATCCGACTGCCAGGCCGAGGAACTGGACCGCGCGGCCCGCACGTCCGTGGCGCTAGATCGGCTGGTTGAGATTCACCAGCTCGGGTCTTTGGCGTACTACTACCAAGGGACAGGGAATCCAGAGAACGAAGATGCCATCAGCTCGATCATTCTCGGCACCAGCCTGTTGACAGCTCGTGGTGTTCCGGTGGCCGGTGAATACGAAATCAAGAACGCGCAGGCCATGAAAATTATGGACAGCTTTGGCGCGGGCGGGTCTTTCACTGAATATTACGCCGCCGATTTCGCAAATGACGTCCTGCTGATGGGACACGACGGCCCTGGCCATATCGCAATTGCCGACGGCAAGACCAAGGTTCGTCCGCTGAAGGTTTATCACGGTAAAGTGGGCCGGGGATTATCGGTGGAAATGTCTGTCAAGCACGGTCCGGTGACACTGCTGTCGGTAATTCAAACCGTCGATGGAAAATTGAAGCTGCTGATGGCGGAAGGCGAGTCCGTAGCCGGCCCGATTCTCGAGATCGGGAACACGAACAGCCGCTACCGATTCCCCATTGGTGCCAGACATTTTATGAACGAATGGAACGTGCACGGCCCCGCGCATCACTGCGCCGTAGGCGTGGGACACATTGCGGGCAAGCTGAAAAAGCTCGGTGCCTTAACCGGTATCGAATCCATTTGCGTGTGCTGAAGCGGTTTCACGGACCGCTTCCCACAACCTGTTTCAGCTCCCCGTTCCCTCCCCGATCCGGCTCAAAGCGCGAGCCGCGGCTGCGATACTGTACGACGATTACAACCCCGATATACAGGTTGCGTTCCCGCCAGCTAATTCCAACCTCCAAGCGAGGCCGCGGTCAGAATCGGGGAAGACTGTTGCCGTGAAATGGGAATCGCAGAAGCCCGTGGGAGTCAAGAGGCGCATGCTCCAAGACGTTTCGCAACTTTCACCGGCGAGTGAGGTACGAGGGTCCGCAGCCAGGCTGCGAACTCGCGCATGGCACGGCTGACAAAATGCCGCTTCGCGCGGAGATATCCGATGCGCCTGAAGCTGTTGCCTTGCAATGGAACCAGTTTGCAGCCCGCGGAATGGGAGGAAGCCATGGCTGGTATCACCGTTACTCCGAAGCCTGCTCTTACCAGCTGGAAGATGCTGGCAAGTTGGTCGGTTTCGAATATGGAGCGAAGTTCCGCTTTAGCCCGGGTGCAGGTCATCAGCACATCCTCACGCAAGCAGTGACCCTCTTTGAGCAGGAGGAGACGCTCGTTCCGCAAGTTCTGCAAATCGACGGCGCTCTCCCCGGCCAGTGGATGTTGCGCCGCCACGGCCAGGAATAGGGGTTCTCGGGCCAGTTCACTGCATACGATGTCGGGATTTCGCACCGGTAGAGCCGATAGGGCGAGATCAAGATCGCCCGCTTGTAACTGTTCCACCAACCGGGGAGTTGTGTCCTCAATCAATTGCAGGTCAACTTTCGGAAAACGGTTTAGAAACTCGCCAATTCGAGGAGCGATAAAGTAAGGCATGATGGTCGGAATCACGCCGACCCGGAGTTTTCCCCGAACGCCCTCTTGCAAATTGTCCAGCGAGGATTTCGCTTCGGCGACCTGCTGCATGATTTCCGCAGCCGGTTGCCGCAGGGCCTCGCCGTACGTAGTGAGCCGGATGGAACGGCCCAGACGCTCGAACAAAGGACTGCCGACCTGCTTCTCAAGCTTGCGGATCTGCTGGGACAGCGAAGGTTGCGTGATGCCTAGCTGTTCCGCAGCGCGCGTAAAACTGCCTGCACGGACGATGGCAGAGAAGCAACGTAGTTGGTGAAGCTCCATGATTTGTCCCCGTGGCCAACAAATGCCCGAAATGAACCCATAGGATTCTCTTATGTCACATATCAGTTTAACAATGTTTTCCCTATGGGGTGTAGTCTCCTAGACTGAGGTCAGGGAGTCGGGCTGCGGCAGACCGCGACAGAATGTTCGGACACCTGATCCCTTGACGCAAAGTTAAACCTGCAGGAGAAGAAGATCGGATGGCTTTCTTCCGAACTCTCTGATGAAACTCGTGAAGCAAGCCGTGGTTCTTCAAGCTTCCGATTTCAACACCTGGCGCGCCGTTTAGCGGAGCCCTGATCAACAACGATCCAACGCATACATAGGAGAAAATCATGAATAAGAAGAAACTGACAACGGCAGCTGGACGTCCCGTGGGCGACAACCAGAATTCGCTCACGGTTGGGCCTCGCGGTCCGGTTGTGTTTGAAGACTTTCTGCTTTTCGAGAAGATGGCCCATTTCAATCGTGAGCGCGTGCCCGAGCGGGTGGTGCACGCGAAGGGTTCCGGTGCGCATGGCTATTTTGTGTGCACCAATCCAGACATGCCTCAATACACCAGCGCAAAGCTTTTTTCTGGAGTAGGGAAGCGAACCCCGACTTTTATCCGGTTCTCGACGGTTGGCGGAGAGAAGGGGTCGGCTGACACCGAGCGCGACCCGCGCGGCTTCGCACTCAAGTTCTACACCGAGGAAGGGAACTGGGACATGGTGGGGAACAACACGCCCGTCTTCTTCATACGGGATCCCTTGAAGTTCGGCGACTTCATTCATACCCAGAAGCGCGATCCGCAGACCAACTTGAAGTCACCCACAATGATGTGGGACTTCTGGTCGCTTTCGCCAGAATCGTTGCACCAGGTGACCATTCTTTTCTCCGACCGCGGAACTCCCGACGGCTATCGTCATATGGACGGTTTCAGCAGCCACACCTTTAGCCTGATCAATAGTCAGAACGAGCTGTTCTATGTGAAGTGGCACTTCAAGAACAAGCAGGGCATCAAGAACTTCACTCGCGAGTCGGCTGACGAGATGCGGGGCAAGGATCCCGACTACTCGCAGCGCGATCTGTTCCAAGCCATAGAACAGGGCGACCTTCCCAAATGGCGGGTCGCGGTGCAGATCATGCCGGAAAAGGAAGCCGACACATATCACCTCAACCCGTTTGATCTGACTAAGGTCTGGCCGCATAAAGATTATCCCCTGATCGAAGTCGGACAACTGGTGCTGGATCGCAACCCCGAGAACTATTTTGCCGAAGTCGAGCAGGCCGCATTCGATCCCAAGAACGTCGTGCCCGGTATGGGTTACTCTCCGGACAAGATGTTGCAGGGACGGTTGATCTCGTATCCGGATGCGCACCGGTATCGGATTGGGGTCAACTACGACGCTCTTCCGGTGAACAAACCACAGTGCCCGGTTCATACCTACCACCGGGACGGTGCGATGCGTTTCGACGGGAACGAGGGGTCAGCTCCGAACTACGAGCCGAATAGCTTCAATGGTCCGGCCGAAGACCCGGCGTATCGCGAACGAGCGCGGACCATCAGTGGTTCCGTGGACCGGCACAATCACCGCTCCGACAGCGACTATTACACTCAGCCCGGAAATCTGTTCCGATTGATGACCCAGGATGCGCGTGAGCGGCTGGTTGGCAACATGGTTGCCAGCATGGGCTCGGTTCCGCGCGAGATTCAGGAACGCCAGATCCGCCATTTCTACAAGGCCGATCCGAACTGGGGACGCGGCGTGGCCGAAGGCTTGGGACTTCGGACCGAAGAAGTGCTGAACGGCGAGCTGGCAACGACCGGCGATTAACATCAAACCGGCTGCGTCCGAGTAGCTCCTGAAGCGATCGAGCGCAGCCGTTCATCTTCTCCCGGAAGGGTTGGCTCTTCGATTGCCGTTCGGCGGAACGATCCCGGTTCATTCCGCCTCCAGCCCGTCATCGATTCTTGGCCGCTTCGCCGGCTGCCGGCATACAGGTTGACGTGGCACGTGCGATCAGCCGGTGTTTCTCATCTGCGATCGTGCATTCAACCAAACCTACGGTGCGTCCCCGCAAGACAACGCCGGCTGCCGCTTTCAGGGGCCCCCTTCCAACACTGGACGAAGAAAGGTGATCTTTAGCTCGAGCGTCGTAAAGCTTGCTTCGAGCTGGGTGTACTTGCGAACGCGACTCCCAGGGCAGCGTTTGCCAAATCGCGTAAAATCCCTCCGTGCAGAGTCCCCATCGGGTTGGCATGTTGTGCTCCAGCGCGAAATTCGGCAACGGCGTGTCCATTGGATTGATTGATGAAATTGATGCCAAGAAAATCCGCTACCGGAAAAATTGTCGGCAGACCGTGTTTTCCGGAAAGCTTATTGTCCATGTCAGTTGTCCCGATGTCATTTTTCGCGCTTCAATCTCCACGCTGGATCGTGCTGGGCTCAACGGCCGAAGGGGGGCTACAGCGGGCAAGAAGGAAGCAATTAAGCCGGAATGAGGCCGGTGTGATCGTGACTGTGACGTACCGGACGTGATGGCGCGTTTAAGTCTACAATCTGTGCGACCAAACACAAGTTTCTGTATCTAATGAAGTCATTCGGGTAGCATTGCAGTCCGCAATCATTTCGTTGGTATTAAACTCAAGACCGATCATGGCCAAACCAATATTGTTAAGCGTGGATGACGACTCCGATGTTTTACGGGCGATCGAGCGCGACCTGCGGTCGAATTACGGTGCCGAATACCGGGTGATCGGAAGCGATGCTCCCGAGGGGGCACTGGAGCTTTTAAAACAGTTGAAGGTTCGCAATGACAGCGTGGCCTTGCTGCTGGCCGACCAGCGCATGCCTCATATGGACGGCGTCGAATTTCTGAAGGAAGCAACCCGCTTGTTCCCCGACGCGAAGCGGGCGCTGCTTACCGCCTACGCGGACACCACCGCCGCCATCAGCGCCATTAATGAAGCGAATATCAATTACTTTTTCCTCAAGCCCTGGGATCCGCCCACGGAACATCTGTATCCGCAGTTGGATGATTTGCTGGACGACTGGCAAGCATCCTATCGCCCAACCTTCGAGGGCATCCGGGTGTTGGGCACGCGCTGGTCCCGCCGGTCGTATGAGCTGCGTGATTTTCTGGCACGCAACCATGTTCCGTATCAATGGATGGACGTTGAGCTTTCCGCCAATGACCCGGAAACCAAGCGGCTTCTGGAAGCGCTCGGGCCGGAGGCGGCCAGTCTTCCTGTAGTGCTCTTCACCGATGGGACGAAGCTTTTGGAGGGCGCTCCGACCGAGGTTGCGCAGAAGGTCGGGCTGCGAACCCGGGCACAAACCAGCTTTTACGATTTGGCCATCGTTGGCGGAGGGCCGGCTGGTCTGGCTGCTGCCGTTTATGGCGCGTCGGAAGGCCTGCATACGGTGATGATTGAGCGCGAGGCACCGGGCGGTCAGGCGGGGATGAGTTCGCGCATTGAGAATTATCTCGGATTTCCGAACGGACTCAGCGGCGGCGATCTGGCCCGGCGAGCCGTGGTGCAGGCCCGCCGTTTTGGAGTCGAAATCCTTTCGCCTCAGGAAGCGGTGGGCATCAGAACCGAGGGCTCGTACCGGATCATCAAGTTGGCCGACGGTCTCGAGATCTCCTGTCACGCACTGATGATCGCGACCGGCGTGCAGTGGCGGCGCCTTGAAGCTCCGGGAATCGACCGCTTGCAGGGGGCGGGTGTTTACTATGGCGGTGGCGCCACCGAGGCTCTGTCCTGCAAAGGCGAGATCGTCTACGTTGTGGGCGGGGCCAACTCTGCCGGCCAGGCGGCCATGAACTTTGCCAAGTTCGCGGATCGCGTCGTGATCCTGGTGCGTGGGGATTCTCTCGCCAGCACCATGTCGCAGTACCTGATTGATCAGATCAAGGAAATGTCCAACATTCAACTCTGGGCCCACGCCAGCGTGGCCGAAGTGCGTGGGGACGCGCATCTGGAGGAGATCTCGATCCTGTGCTCGGATACCAACAAGATCGAGCGGGTGCCCGCCACATCGATGTTCATCTTTATTGGAGCGCTGCCCCGCACCCAATGGCTGGGAAACCTGGTCGAGCGAGACGAGCGCGGTTTCCTGCTGACTGGTCCCGATCTCGTCAGTGATGGGAAACATCCCAAGGGTTGGGCTCTCGACCGCGATCCGTTCCTGCTGGAGACAAATGTTCCGGGTATTTTCGCGGTCGGCGATGTGCGCCATGGTTCCGTGAAACGCGTGGCTTCCGGAGTCGGCGAAGGATCCGTGGCGGTGCAATTCATCCATCAGTACTTAAGCAAGGTGTAGTGACCGAATGACGGACAAGTCAGAACTGCTTCGCGTGCCCGTATTCGCCGATCTGCCTGACGATCAGATCGCCTGGTTCCTCGGGCAGTCGGAAGAAGTACACATCAAGGCAGGTGATATTTTCATGCGCGCCGGTGATCCGGCAGAATTCATGGTTGTGATTCTCGACGGAACCCTTCAGGCACGGGGCGAAATCAATGGCGAAATAATTGCGATTTCGATTAAGTCGGGGAGTGTCACCGGGGTGCTTCCCTTCTCGAGGATGAAGCAGGCTACCTTGACCGGCCGCGCAGTCACCGATAGTCATATCCTGCGATTTCCGGCTTCGCTGTTTCCCGATCTGGTGCAGAAAATGCCAGAGCTCACCCGGCGTCTCGTAGGCCTCATGTCTGACAGGATTCGCGAGACCACTCGCATCGAGCAACAGAAAGACCGGCTGGCGGGTCTAGGAAAGCTTTCCGCAGGTCTCGCCCACGAACTCAACAATCCCGCTTCTGCGGCCAAGCGTGCCACCAGCCAGTTGCGCGAGATACTGAAACGAATCCGGGATGCCAGTCACGACTTGGGAAGGCGCGAACTCACCCCAGCCCAGAAGGCCGAAATTGAGAAGCTGGAAGCTTCGTTCGTGCAGCGGGACGAACCACCGCCAGATGCGCTGACCATCAGCGACCTGGAAGACCAGATTGATTCCCTGTTACGCAGTCACGGGCAGAACGACCTGTGGCAGCTGGCGGCCGATCTGGCGCGGAGGAACGTCAAGCCGGAGGCGCTGGAATCATTGTTCTCAATCCTCGACGCCGACACCGCCCGTGCAGCTCTGGTTAGGATCGCTGCTTCGGTGGAGGTGGCGGGCCTGTTAAACGAAATCGAGAGCAGCACGGCACGAATCTCCGATTTGGTGCGCGCCATTAAGGAATATACCTACATGGACCAGGCTCCGGTGCAGAACGTGGATATCGTAAAAGGCCTGGAAACCACGCTCACCATCCTGAACCACAAACTCAAGCGGGGGATCGTGGTCCAGCGCAACTATCCGCCGGTTCCTCTGCTCATAAACTCATTCGGGAGCGAACTCAACCAGGTGTGGACCAACATCATCGACAATGCCATCGACGCCATGGGCGGCAAAGGCGAGTTGCGGGTTCGAGCCTATCGCGAGGTTCCCTGCGTTGTGGTTGAGATCGGCGATAACGGTCCCGGGATTTCCGCGGAGATCAAGGACCACATTTTTGAACCATTCTTTACTACCAAGGGAGTGGGAGAGGGGACCGGCCTCGGTCTCGACACAGTTCAGCGAATTGTGAAGAAGCACCGGGGAAATATTCAGGTAAGCTCGAAACCCGGAGACACTCGTTTTCAAGTGTATCTCCCGCTGGCACAAGCTCCGGTCTAGATTGTTCCTTTGGTTTGAGCGTAGCCCACGGGTTCACTGACGAGGAGCAGGGCGAAGTCCCGAGCCAAGGATTTATTTCTTCCAGCGTAGGACACGAACCGGACCAGCGTACCACTGATCTCCAGCCCGGTATTGCATTCGCCCCGGTCCATGCTCCGGTGTACTGTCCATAAAGTCACCATGTGTGTATACGGCCACGTGCACTCCGTGGAAGGCTATGACGTCACCTTCCAGTAGGTCCTCGGTGATCACATCCTCGAACCGAGCCTGGGCCTGCACAACTCGTAGCTGTCCGTCACCGCCGTCCCACAACTCCTGCGCTTTGAGTTCCGGTCGGTTGGCGCGGCGGCATACAAACTGACTGCACGTTGCATCCAGGTAGGTCGGGCTGGGCCAAGGAAATAACGCTAGCGCGATTGTGGCGATGAGCAGTTTCATAGACGTGTCACTAACCATGCATTTTCGAGCCCATCGCGCTTCGCGCGGTCGTATGCTCGATGTCATTGCAAAGGCACTGGATAAGGCAGCTAGAAAACGTCCGAGATGCTGCGATGGAAAATGTTTTCTACTATTGGTGGGGAAATGATTTTCCCTCGCGAACCTGCGGGTCCTTCCCGCGCCAGCCACGAGCGATACATGGCACTCTCGTGCTCTCATGTCAGCACATGGGAGCCATTGACAGCATGCCACGCTGCCATCCGACTTCACCCCGCTGCGGCGAAAGCGGTGAAATAGGTGGCGTACGGTGAAATAGGTGGCGTAGTATCCCCATTCCACCAAACAACCAGGTCGTGAATGTAATCGCCTGCTCTATTGCCACAATTACTGCCGAGTGAGCTGTCATCCAGGCCGACCACAGGGCCAAACCCCGGCTGCGGTCCGTCAAGAACCGCCCCAGCCGGGCATTGAGTCGGAATGCTGCTGGCAAATCCAGCGGCATTCTCGTTCTGATCGAACCAACATGGTCGCGGGCCGAGCGCTCTTAGTGGGTCGCGGTGGGAACCCGCAGGGGGCGGCGGACAATCGCAGTTGTAGATGATATAGGCGACTTTCCACTCGCCGCCAGTGCGCTTCAGGATCGCTACGTACCTTCCCACAGCCTCAATGAGCCCTGTTGGGGCTCCCGACATAGTCCGTTTGTAGGTGCCGACATCGTACGCGACATCTCCGTGAGTTGTGGTTTCTGTATGTGTGAAAGTAAATCCCGTGACCCTTACCCGACCCTTGAACATACCCTGGTAAAACCGCTCGATTGCAACGCGGCCTGTTATCGGGGGTTGGAACGGTGGCATCTCTACGGCGTCTTCTCGAAACAGTGCCGCTACTCCGGCCGCATTCGCACCTAACACAGCGCTGCGGTAGGCTTCGGCCGCCCTGAGGATCTCGGCGTCAGGTTTTGTTGCCACCGGGATGGCCGGCATTGACGCTTCTTGTCCCCATGCCATGTTTGACAGGAACATGGCCATCACGGCTCCCCACGCCCAGTTCAAAATTCTGGCGCAAAGGAACATCGCCATTAACGCCCCGCATGCCCATGGCCCAAGTTTGGCAATCCAACGCGTCGGCTGCACCAACGTTGCATCCGAGCCAGCGCTCGGATCGCGGCCCGCAGATCTGTTCGTCGATTGACTTCGTGCTGGGTGCGTATCCACCGCCAGTGTGCCTGTTCGCTCGTTTTGGGAACAATTTCCTGTCATAGTTTTCTCCATCTCTTGAAAGTTGTTTTCGTGCTCTCGCCACTGCCGTGCCGGCGCTCCGAGTATCGGTGGGGGCCGCGCGTTCGGACTCCGGTATCTCGCTTGAGGCCTCGGCAGCGGAATGGCAGAGTGATTACGGGAAGAGAAGGCGCTGGACAATGACCGCCGATGACAATCGATTGACAAACCGCGCCAAAGATTCCGCCCTCGGCCAGGCGCCAACCGTCCCTGCCAACGACATTCGTGTTTTCATTGCAGCGCTCGCTCGACTGGGCTACAAAGCCGAATCGCTGGTTGCCGCAGCCGGGTTGGGCAGCTCCGCCATGGATGATCCCGACGCCAGGGTTCCTTGCGACAGGTTCGGGGCGGTCATAGGCCGCGCCATGCAAGAGCGGCCGATGAAGAACATGGGAGTACGGATTGCGACCGAAACCCCTATTGGGGCGTTTCCATTACTCGACTATCTGGTTCTCAGCTCCAACAGCGTCGGCGAGGGGATTAAGCAGCTTGCACACTACTTCCGGCTTGTGGGCAACCCCTGCACGCTGGAGGTCCACGATGAGGAAGATCCGGTCCGCGTTGTGGTTTGGGCCGTAAACAACTGTCTGGCTGTCGAATTCACGGTGTCACTCGTGGTGCTCAACTTAGGCAAAGAAACCGATGGACGGTTCCATCCCCAATGCGTCACCTTCACTCACAGCCCCGACGATGTAGCGGAAATCGAGCGAATTCTGGCGTGCGTTGTTCGTGCGGAAGCAGCGTGGAGCGGTCTGGAAATGAGTCGCGGAGCATGGCACCTGCCGTTTCGAAGAAGTGATCCCGTTCTCCGTCGCGTACTCGAACAACAAGCTGACGAAATCATCGCGCGTCTCCCTTCCGCGGACGGTGTAGCGTTCGACGTGCGCCGGGCGCTCGCGAAGAGGATCGCCCGAGGAGATACACGAATTGACTCGGTAGCCCTTGACCTCGCGACTAGCTCGGGGACACTACAACGACGGCTAGCGGCCGGGGGGTTCTCTTATCAGGATCTGGTGGAGTTGACGCGGAGGGAGGCGGCAGAAAGATATCTCACGGATCTATCGCTGTCGATTGCAGAGGTAGCCTACCTGCTGGGCTACTCCGAACCGAGCGCCTTGCACCGTGCTTTTAAGCGTTGGAACCACACGACCCCACAGGCCTTCCGCCATGCGCAGCACACAACGAGATCGACCGTCAGCACGGATCGGGGAGAGGGATCCAATTCAAGCAAGTCAGGGTGGTGAACCGCGCTATCGTCCATTCCGTTTCGTACACGAGCCCCATCCCGGCTCGTCGGGCGCTAGTTTTCCCTATTCATCACGGGAAGTGTACGACTTCAGCCATGCCGTCCAAGTCCCGTTCAAGACCGGGGCGTGCCACTCAAACGACTACGGCGTGTAGTTAAAATTGCTGATGTACATGTACCGGGTGGGTCCGATGGTGGCCATGCCGCCCCAGGTAGACTTATTGGTGCCCCACATATTGAACAGGAAGGGGGCGGGGGTGCTCGGTACTGCCTGGGTATGCGAGACCACGAGTTGGCCGTCAACGTACCAGTCGACATGAGCGGGTGCCCAGACAATTTTGAAGTCGTGGCTATTTTCCTGCTGAAATCCGGTGATCTCGGTGTCCTGGAAATTGGAGACTCCCTTCCAGTTGGTGCAGTCCACAGCGTCGGGCTTGTTTCCTACCTGCTCCATATCGATTTCAGTTGAGGAGTTGGGGGCGTACAGAAAGCCCGAAGAATCAGAACCCGAAAGAACGTTGTCCACCCGGGAAGTGAACTCAAACGTGCCATAGCTGAAAGTCTGCTTGGTCATGACTTCCGAGCCGCTCGAGAGAATCTGGCCACCGTTCTGGGTTTGCGTGAGGGACAAGACCAGCTCCGATCCCACAGACACGTTCATCGGATCGAAGGTGCCCAAATTTCCATTCACATTGCCCACCGGAGGAGCGGAACCGTTATGCGTCTCCCACGTGAATCCCGAGAAGGCGAATTCGCTGGGGCCGATTACCGAAGAACCGCTGCCCGAAGGCCCGCTGCTGGAAGTTCCACTACCAGAAGACCCGCTGGCCGTACCGCTCCCGGACGATCCACTGCTGGAGGTGCCGCTGCCAGACGATCCGCTGCTTGAGCCGCTGCTACCGGACGCTCCGCTATGAGCAGGCGTGGAGGGCATGGTTCCTCCACCGCACCCTGCCAGGAAACAAACGGCCAGCAATAGAACCGACATCCTCAGCATGAATATCCTTTTTAGTCGGGATTTGAAAATCCCTGGTGGCCAGACGGACGAGAATCTCAATTTCAGCTTGCTGAATTCTGAAGTCTTTTCCCGGCGTTCCGCTCGATCCCAGCACGGGCGTCTACATAAACGAGTTATCGGTTGACGAGCGTATTGGTTACTTCCTGATAATCAAAACGTAACACTGCGCCCGTGCAAATCCGCCGTTACGGAAGGCCCTGTTTAGGCTGGCACTGTCAGAGTAGCCGGCGTCCATGCTTTCGCTGCCCGCTTCATACCCAGGACAACGAAGCCCGAATGACGGACAGCCGTCTGCCTGTCTCGAGGACGGGTCATCTGACGGCGAGCCATTCTCTGAGTCTTGCTGGTCTTCTAACTGCTTTTCCGCCGGGGGGTTGGGATTACTTGCGCACTGTGCCTGGACTGTCTTGCGCCTGCCGCGAGAGTGGAAGATGTTTTCCTCTTCGGGTGAATGCTGTTCCCTCGAGGTCAGAAGCGGTCGTTACTTAAGTAATGCGCGGCGGTAATCAACCAGGCGTTACGAGACCCTGTCCGGACCTGGCTGCTGGCGCGGCTTTCAAGCCAGGCAAATCCGTTAAGTGCCGTCCCTAGCGGCAATTCCGAACAGACGGGCGGCAGCAGAGACAGCTGGCATCCATCCCGCGCGGTGATCCAACCACGTTGGCATCGGGTTTGCATTGTCAGTTGTGAAAGTTTCCTAACCGGACTATGAAAAAAAGTGTCAATGCGATCTTGATGGTGAGTTTGCTCACGGGCTGCTGCCTTGCGCAAACGCCCAACCTCAAGGTGCTGCCCTGGAATAACCATCCAGCCGCCTTGTCACTTACATTTGACGATTCGCGTGTAGTGCACCTGGATGTGGTGATTCCTGAACTGAACAAGCGGCATCTGCACGCAACGTTCTTCCTCATTGTTTCCAAGACGACCCGGTTGGATGAGTGGCGCAAGGCCCGGTTGCAAGGGCATGAGATTGGCAATCATTCTGTTTCCCACGAGCACGCGGCTGATTTGGGCAAGGCCACCGAGGAACTACAGGTAGAGGATGCCAAGAATTTTCTGGACAGCAATTTTAAGGCGGAGGTTCTCACCTTTGCTTATCCCTTCACTGAAGTTTCACCGGGACTGCTCTTCTGGGTAAAGAGATATGACTTCGCGGCGCGAGGGGGACGCGGAGACGGTAGTTTGGTCTACATCACACCGGACACGCAGCCTGATTGGTACGACCTGCCTAGCCAGCCCAGTTACACGAAATATGACGCCGCGGTTTACCGGGGCTGGGTGGACAAGGATTTTTCGATGAACGCTTGGACCACGCTTCAGATCCACGGCATCGGTAATGCTTCGACCGGATTCGAGCCCATCCCCAGCGAAACTTTCATTGATCTCCTTGACTACCTGAAAACCGCGGAAGGCAGGGGTCTTTGGGTGGCCCCGTTCGGCGAAGTTGCAGCCTACTTCCGCGCGCAGAAGATTGTGGAAACGGCCCAGCCGCAAGCGGCAAAAAGCGAAGCGACGTTTACCTGGCAGATTCCGGCTCCGTTCCCGCATGGCGTAATGCTGAAGGTCGCGGCGAGAGGCTCTGGAGCACGTCTTTTTCAGGCGGGACATGAGCTGCATCGGAGCAAGGACGGTGTCTACTCCGTATCTTTCGACTCACCCGAGTTGGTCGTGAAGGGTCAACTGTGAAAAAGCTTTGCGTGTTGCTCCCGGCAAAGGATGAGGCTGTGGGCATCGCTAAAACGTTGAAGAGCATTCTCAAGGCTGGGGTTCTACCTTCTGACGTCTACGTCATTGACGATGGTTCCAGTGACGGCACGGGAGACATTGCCCGTTCGTTCGACGTAAATGTCGTCAGAAACCCCAAGAACATTGGCAAAGCTCACAGTCTGGCCCGGCTGGCCACCGTGTCCGATTTGGTTTCGCGTTATGACTACATCTGCCTGATGGACGCCGACACTCAGGTCTCCGAGGACTATTTCCAGGCGGTAGGAGATAGTTTTGAGCAACCTGGCGTGGCGGTGGTTTGCGGCCGGGCCAAAAGCACTCCCCACAACTGGCTCACGGCGTATCGCTGCCTCGCCTACTGGATTTCGCACGCGGTCTACAAGGATGGGCAAAGCAACATGGGCGTAATTACGGTGACCCCAGGTTGCGCCGCCGCTTTCCGGGCCGACGTGTTCGCACAGCTTGATTGGAGCAACGACACGATCGTCGAGGACATGGACTGCACCATTCAAGTCCACCGCAAGAAACTGGGCAAGATCATTTACCAGAAGCGGGCGGTGGTCTCCACCCAAGACCCGAGAACCATTCGCGACTACATCAAGCAGATGTACCGCTGGCACTCCGGCGCCTGGCAAGTTGGCATGAAGTACGAAATGATCACCGGACTGACCAAGATCGACCTGGAATACAAGCTCCTGATGGGAGAAGGCGTAGTCTTTGCCACCCTGTTTTTGTTGCTGCCGGTCTGGTTACTTCTCTACCCAACCCTGGCGTTTTATGCAGTCGGCATGGACATGGTGGTTCTTGTCTTCCTGTCAATGATTTGTGCCGCCTGCGATCGACGAATCGATGTTTGTCTGTACGCAATGCTTTATCCGCTGTTGCGCTTTGTGGACTGTTCAATCTTTCTGTACAGCTTTTGGAAAGTCGTCATTCAGAAAAAACAGGTAAGAGGCTGGTTTGCGGTCAAACGGTACTGACAAGAAAAGTGGGACTATGAAAATGAAGTCGTTATTCGCGATATTCGTTGTTCTGGCGCTGACGGCTCTCTCGCCCGCTCAGGACGGTGCTCAGTCCGCGATGCAAGGCAGCTTGGTGGACGCAGTCGGACTGCCCGGACAGGGCTGGACATCGGTAGGCAACCTGAGTCCGATCGAGCACAACAATTTCTTTACTCAATCCTATTTCGAGCAGAGCGCGGCGATTTTCTCCACCTACTCGGGATCGATCACGGTAACGCCCTTCGTCGGCGTGGGCTTGGTTCTCGACACCAAAGGGTACGAGTGGAACAACAAGATTCAGCCCCGCCTGGGCGTAAAGGTAAACAAGTACTTCCGCAAGGGTGTGGTAAGTATCGGTTCCGCGTATTCCTACGAAGATCGCTTCAAGAGCTTCAACAGCAGCGGGCTCACTCTCTACGTCCAAGACTGGTTCGGCTGGCAAGCTGTCGCCGATAAATCGAGCCGTTTTCCCGGATCTTCGTGGATTGAAGTGGGGAATTTATCGCCGGTCGAGCGCGGCAACATCCTCGGTCTGGGTTATATCTCGCAGGGCGTCGTGGCTAAGAGATTTCAAAGGGCCACGCTGGTGCCGTACGTCGAGGCCACGATATTTCGTGACAGCAAGGGCTTCGATTGGGACAACCGAGCGACCTTCGGCGGCGGCGTGAAAGCCATTATCCCGCGGGACCAGATATACACCGAAGTGGGTGTGTCCTATCTCCATGAGAACCGCTTCGAGTCGGGTCTGGCGGCCGGTGGTCTCTCCGTGTTCACAAATTTCTCTTTCAACTGGAATCTCTTAGGCCGAAAGGTGGGGCGATAACATGCCAGTCCCCGGGCTCGGAAGTATTTCGGCCATCATTCACATGCTAGCGAAAGGTCCTGACGCAACGAGGTCAAAAAGTCTTATGCGCATACTTGGAACAGTTCTTCTCTCATTGCTCGTATGTCTGGGGGTGGCGGCGTCGGTTTCCGCCCAGGATTCAGCTTTACTACTGTCCTCGATCAGCCTGAGCTCAACCAGCGTGACCGAGGGCCATTCGTTACAGGGCACTGTGACGCTGAATATGGCCGCTCCCGGCGACGGAGTGGCAGTGTCTTTGGCCGCCGATCCAGCCGGGGCAGCCGTCGTGCCGGCCAGCGTAAAGGTTCCCGCCGGCGCGACCAGCGCGACCTTCGCGGTCAGCGCGAGCACGCCAAGTGCAGTCACGATCTACGGAAATTACGGGGTCACCAAGAGCGACTCGTTGTCCGTGGTGCCGCGAGTGTCGATTGATGAAATTGCGGATCGCGTGATTGAGCGCGAGCGCGCCCTGGTGGCGCAAATGCAGCACTTGCACCCGATTGCCGAAACCTACATCCAGAACCTGAAGTCGGACCACGATTCGGTTGTGGTCCCGGCCAGCGATCAATACTTCCTGGGACGGCTGGATCTGACCGACGGCGTGGGGGACCAGCTGTTTGAAAAGCAGACCGGTCTTAGCCTCCGCGCGCTGAACCCGTTCCCTGGCATCTTTTCCCGCAAATTTCTACCCGTAGGTTTCGCGCAGATGGTCATGCTCGACCGAGATTTCCAGAAAAAGAACTATGACTTCAAATTTGTCCGGCAGGAGTTCCTCGGGGAGGTGCGCTGCTTGGTGATGGATGTACAACCGAAAGGCAACGCGGGCGGACGGTTTCTAGGCAGGATTTGGGTCGAAGACCGCGACTACAACATCGTCCGCTTTAACGGCACCTATTCTCCTCGTTCCCGCTATAGCTACTACCTGCATTTTGATAGCTGGCGTTTAAATCTTCAATCAGGTTTGTGGCTGCCGTCGTATGTCTTCATCGAAGAGTCGAATTTCAAGGGCGTCGGCCCACTGCTTCCTGGCCTGCACTTCAAAGCTCAAACCCGCCTCTGGAGCTACGATCCGGAGCCGCTCAAACACAACCAGGAGTTCGCGGACATTCAGATAGACGCGGTCCAAGATCAGACCGATTCCGCCAAAGAGGCTGGTCCGGTCGAAGCGCAGCGCATGTGGGAGCGGACGGCGGAAGATAACGCGCTGGACCACCTTCAGAAAGTTGGATTGCTCGCGCCCTCGGGCAACGTGGACAAGATTCTGCAGACCGTGGTCAACAACCTGATCGTGACCAACAGTCTTGAAATCATTCCTGACGTTCGCTGCCGCGTGCTGCTGACTTCGCCGCTGGAGTCCTTTACCGTGGGCCACACCATCGTGGTCAGCCGGGGATTGCTCGACGTCCTTCCCGATGAGGCTTCTTTGGCGATGACTTTGGCTCATGAACTTAGCCATATCGCACTGGGTCACCGTATCGATACCAAGTTTGCCTTTAACGACCGCTTCTTTTTCCCCGACGTGAATACATTCCAGCGCCTGGATTTTGCCCGCAATTCCGCAGAGGAAGAAGCGGCCGACACCAAAGCAATGCAGTTGCTAGCGAACTCTCCTTATAAGGACAAACTCGGCACCGCCGGATTATTTCTGAAAGCCTTGCAAAGCGGCGCACCGAAGCTTACCAGCCTGATCAGGCCGCACCTGGGTAACCGCATGGAGGACGGAAAGACCATTCGGATGTCGGCCCTGCTCAGCAGCGCTCCGCCACTGGAAACGCAGCGTATCGATCAGATCGCGGCTCTTCCGCTGGGCGGCCGGGTCAAGCTGGATCCGTGGAGCAACCGGCTCGAGATGATGAAGAACAAGCCGGTGGTCCTGCTTTCGCCGCAGGAGAAGATGCCCTTCGAAGTTACACCGTTCTTTCCTTATCTGACCCGGCTCAACACCACACGGGTCGAGACGGCAGCGGCGGAATGACGGTACATTTTTCCGGGGTCTGCAAACGTATGAATCCACAACTGGCACTTTTCGTGGAGACTGACACCGGCTACTTTCATTGATCAAGTATCGTCCCACTGAAGTAGGCCCGGAGCGTCAGACCGACTACGACGCTCCCAAAGTTGGGGTTTATCGGTGCTCACTGCGGTTGCGATTTCGGGCCGATTTCGGGTAGAGATTGTCCCGGCATTGCGATCCTGTATGATTGAGATGGATGCCCAGATATCTGGTCACGGGGGTTGCAGGTTTCATCGGTTCCACCCTGGCGCACGCGGTGCTGGCACAGGGCGGGGGAGTGGTGGGCCTCGACAATTTTTCCACCGGCAACCACGAAAATCTGGCGGGCGTGCTGGACCGGATCGAGTTCCATGAGGCGGACTTGCTGGATCTGGACGCACTGCACCAGGCCTGCCGCGGAGTGGATTATGTTTTGCACGAAGCGGCCATCCCTTCCGTCCCTCGGTCCGTGAAGGATCCGCTGGAGAGTAACCGGGCGAACGTGGATGGCACGCTGAACCTGCTGGTGGCGGCGCGGGACGCAAAAGTGAAGCGCGTGGTCTATGCCGCTTCGTCCTCGGCCTACGGCGATACGCCCACGCTTCCCAAGCGGGAAGACATGCTGCCCTACCCCATCTCTCCCTACGCCACGGCCAAGCTCGCCAGCGAATACTATATGACCAGTTTTTACCGCTGTTACGGTCTGGAGACGGTGTGCCTGCGCTATTTCAATGTGTTCGGGCCCCGGCAAGACCCGGCTTCGCCGTATTCGGGAGTGCTGGCCAAGTTCATCACGCAAATGCTGGAGGGGGAGGCGCCGACGATTTTTGGCGACGGGAAGCAGAGCCGGGACTTCACCTATGTGGACAACGTGGCCGAGGCTAACCTGTTGGCCTGCACGGCGCCGAGCGGCGAAGTGGCAGGAGGGGTATTCAATGTGGCCACGGGGCGGCGGACGGATTTGTACCAGACCTTCCAGATTCTCAAAAAGCTTACTGGTTATAGCGGCGAGGTGAAATACGGTCCGGAGCGCGAAGGAGACGTCAAGCATTCGCTGGCGGACATTTCCCTGGCGGAGAAGCATCTGGGTTACAAGCCCAAGGTGGATTTTGAAGAAGGTCTGACGCGAACCGTGGCATGGTACCGCAGCCGGGAACTGGAGCCGCAATTGGGAAAGCCTGCCACCGGCCGCGATTCAGGCTAAACAGTTCGTGCACAGTCTCGCCGTGAATTGCTGAATCGAACTAGAACCTGCCGAGCCACGTTGCCGTGCGGGACCACAGGAGAAGTGCTGGCTTGTCATTGTTCCCGACGCGGCGGAAATTCTTACAAATGGGTGCGGCAGGGGCTGCGGTCGGCACCCTCGCCGTGGCGGGCGATGGCACGATTTTCGAGGCGAATCGGCCACGACTGGTACGCATTGAAGTTTCCCTGTCTCGTTTGGCTGACGCCTGGGACGGATTTCGTATCGCGCAACTGAGTGATTTTCACTACGACGATTATTTCTCAGTCGTACCCCTGCGGAAAGCAATTGATATCGTCAACGGGCTGCAGCTGGATCTGGTGGTGCTGACCGGAGATTTCGTAACCTCGCGAGGTATGCGGTCGCACGTGACTTCGGTTCGGGAAGTGAAGGCGGCGGCTAAAGCGATCGAGCCGTGCGCTCAGCTGCTGGCCCAGTTGCGCGCCCCTTCAGGGCTCCTGGCGGTTCTCGGCAACCACGATGTAGATTGCGACTCGGCCCACATCGTTGAAGTCCTGCAGTCGCATCATATTCCGGTTTTGCGGAATCGCTCTGTGCCTTTCGAACGCGATGGGACAAGGCTTTGGATCTCGGGAGTGGATGACATTCTCGTTGGAAAGCCCAAGCTCGATCTGGCGTTGAAGGGGATCCCCCCAGACGAGCCCGTTGTTTTGCTGGCTCATGAACCGGACTGGGCGGATCACGTGGCAAAGCACCCAGTGGACCTGCAACTTTCTGGACACTCGCATGGCGGGCAGATACGAATTCCGTTTCTGGGCCCTCCGTTTCTACCGCCGCTGGCGCGAAAATATCCTTGGGGACTGCGACAGATTGGCCGGCTTGCCCTGTACACCAACGTCGGCATTGGCACGATTGAGGTGCCGATACGTCTCAACTGCCCTCCGGAAGTGACCCTGATCACGCTGCGAAAGGCGCCCGCAGGTGGCGGCACGGTTTGAGCAAATCCTCCCGAATGATGTGCGGCAAGTTTTTCATGGGCCGGCGTTTTGAAGGCACATCGCTTCGCTGCATTTTGTTCATTCCCTGGCCGCCTGCGTGACCGGGTTCTGCGATATCGTAGAATGCAAACCATGAGTGAATTGGACTTATGCGCCACGAGTTCCGAATCATTTCTCCGATTTCCTGAGGATTTTCTGTGGGGCGTTTCCACGGCGGGGCATCAAGTCGAAGGCAACAACTGCAATCAATGGTCCGACTGGGAGCAGGCGGGCCGGATTAAGTCCGGAGATTCCTGCGGTAGGGCGTGTGATTGGTGGGAGAACGCCGAGCGGGACTTCGATATCGCCCGTGACCTCGGATTGAAGGCCCTGCGGCTCTCGCTCGAGTGGAGCCGGATCGAGCCGGAAGAAAATTGTTTCGACCCTCAGGCGTTGCAGCGCTATCGCCAGATGCTGGAAGGGTTGCATCAACGAGGCATTGAGCCAATTATTTGTCTGCATCATTTCACTCACCCGCGCTGGTTTGAGAAGAGAGGGGCCTTTCTTCGGCCGGATGCGCCCCGATTGTTTGAGCGTTTCGCGCGTGAGGCGGCAAGAGCGGTTGGCGCCCTTTGCCGGTTTTGGGTTACCTTCAATGAGCCCAACGTATATGCGGCGTGTGGCTATGTGCTGGGCGAATTCCCGCCTGGCCGCAAAGGAGAATTGCTCAACGCTCTGAGGGTGAACAGCATGCAGGCGCGAGCTCACGTGCTAGCCTATCGCGCGATTCACGAGCTGGTTCCAGACGCGCGGGTGGGCTGGGCTCAACACTACGTTGTTTTCGAGGCGGCGCGCGGAATTATGAACCGATGGGTGGCGAGCCTGCTGGATCGGCTCTTCAACCATGTTTTCTTTGAGTTGATCGAAGATGGCCAGCTGGCGTTTCCTTTTAGCTTGTTGAATGGCCAGGTGAGCGACGCGAAAGGTTGTTGCGATTTCGTCGGCCTAAATGTTTACAGCCGATTTCATGTAGCTCTTGATCTTCGGCATGCGAGCACGCTCTTTACCAGGCTGTTCGTTCCCCGGCATGTTCCGCAGGGGGATCGAGGAGTGGAGAATCCCTACGGAGAAGCCTATCCCCAGGCGATCACTCGCGCGGTGAAACGTGCCGCCCGGCTAGGGAAGCCAATCTACATCATGGAGAACGGCGTGCCGGATGCTGCCGACCGGATTCGGCCATGGCTGATCGTGAATGTCTTGCGAGAACTGCATGGGCTCATAGAATGCGGGCACGACATTCGCGGTTATCTGCACTGGACCCTCACTGACAATTTCGAGTGGAATGAGGGTTGGAGACTTCGCTTCGGGTTGGTCGCGCTGGATCCGGAGACACAACAAAGGACGTTGCGCAACAGTGCCAAATTGTTCAGCGATATCATTCGCGGCAACGGGCTTGCGGCTCCGATGCCTGACGAAGACGCTCTTCTTTCGAAGGCTATGCCTTAGGTCCTGGCGGAAAAACTTCCGCAGCCCGTAACCTAAGTAACTTCCCTGCTGCCGGCCGTTTATTCACAGAAAATTAATGAAACGTTGATCTGCTGTTAAGGGCAGGTTGCGATTCTAGTAAACGGTAGTGTCTTTCAGGCCAAGTATGGAGGTTGATCATGCGTAGCCTCACGATCGTGTTTCACGATGCGGGTGGTGGACACCGCAATGCTGCCGGGGCGTTGAAAACAGTTCTTGAAGAGCAGGATCATCCCTGGAATGTGCGCCTTCTGAATCTGCAAGAACTGCTGGATCCGATTGACCTGGTTCAAAAGGCCACCGGACACCGGCTGCAGGATGGGTACAACCTGCTGCTGAGAAAAGGGTGGACGCGGCTCACGCCGCAATTGCTCGTGCTTTTGCAATGCACGATTCGGTTGCACCACCCGAGAATTGTTCGCATTCTGCGAAATTTCTGGTCGCAGAATCCCACCGATCTGGTGCTTTCGGTGATTCCACATTTCAATGGTTGCCTGGCGGAAAGCATTCGAAAAGAGATGCCCAGCGCGGCGTTCGTCACGGTGCTCACAGACCTGGCCGACTATCCACCGAATTTCTGGATTGAGCGCGAGTCAGAATACATTGTTTGCGGAAGCGAACGCGCGAGACAGCAAGCGCTGTCCATGGGCCACCCTGGGGAGCGGATCTTTAAGACTTCTGGAATGGTCCTGAAACCTTCGTTTTATCGAAAGCCGCAGATCGATCGAGATCAGGAGAGAGTCGGACTGGGCCTGAAGCCTGACTTGCCGACCGCCATTGTCATGTTCGGAGGTCACGGGTCAGCCTCGATGGTCGAGATCGCGAAAAGAATGGACCGGGGTTCAAGCCAGGTACAATCGATTTTTCTTTGTGGTCACAACCTTGAGTTGGCGGCAAGGATACGTAACTTGCGGCTGACCATGCCCGCCGTGATCGAGGAATTCACAACCAGGGTCGACCACTTCATGTCGCTGGCTGACTTTTTCATCGGCAAGGCGGGTCCTGGCAGCATTAGTGAAGCTTTGCAATTCGGTCTTCCGGTAATCGTGGAGCGTAATTCACGCACCATGCCTCAAGAGCGGTATAACGGAACCTGGTTAATGGAAGAGCGCCTAGGGCTCGTGGTGCCGGACTTCACCGGAATCGAGTCGGTGGTAGAGGATCTGCTCACGAACTCGAGGCTCTGCGCGCTGCGTGACAACGTGAGCCGGTACCAGAATTACGCCGTCTTTGAAGTTCCTTTGATTCTCGATCGGGTGATGGCGAATAAAACGGTGGAATCGTGGCAAGCTCCTTCGACCTTCGCCTCCGTTGATCCATTGGCCAACATCGCCTGGGCCGGTCTGACTTAGCCTTGGTGGGTTTGATTCGACCGATTAAGGACTTAACCGCAGAGTTCGCGAACTGACCGCGAAAACCGCAAAGAAAGACATTGCCCAAAGCTGGGACTGCACCACGCTCTGACCTCGCCTCTGCTTCTTTGTAGTCGATTCGCACCGTCATCCCCGAGAACACTCCCGGGTTCTGACTGGATCGCGATGATAGAATGCGGGACGGCGTGAGCATGAAATTCTGCCGTGCCGCCGTCTCCGGCCACGCACACATCGGACGTGTTGAGAATCCATGAAACGCGTATCCCCGAAGCAAGCCGAGTCCATACGGAAAATGACCGATCTGATCCGGCAAGCTTGTCTGGTGGCCAAGGACTCCGCATTCAACGTTCGGGAATATACGCGCGATTCGTCGAAGATGGCTTTTCTTGCCGTCAAGGACTGCGAAAAAGAACTGGACCGCATTGAACGGACGGTCGATGAAAGCATCACCGGCGCCATCACCGCGGTGAGTGAAGCGGAGGCGCGGGAACTGCTCGCGTGCCTCAAATTCATTATCGACCTGGAGCGGATTGGAGATCTGCTCTGGTCGGCGGCAAAGCGGCTGCAGGCGCTGGGCACGCAACTCTCAAAAGATGACAGCCGGGACGTGGGAGAAATGGCCGGGATTTTAGAGAGCATGCTGGAGCGAATTCATCAAGGCTTTCTGAATCGCGATGTCCAGGCTGCCGGGTGGGTGCTGCAAACGGACGCGCACATTGACGAAGCCTGCCGCGCAATTTTCCGGCGCCACCTGGAAAAGACGGACCGCCACAAAAGGGAATACAGCACAAATTTGCTTTTTATCGCCCAAGCCTTTGAGCGGGCGGGGGATCATTCCAAGAACCTGGCGGAAGAGATCTTCCAATTGGTGGAAGGCCGCAGTCTCAGGCACGAACTCAAACGCCGTTCGCCGGGAGGCTGATGGAGCTCAAATTCGTCGGCGGGGTAATCGTCAGGCTGCCGTCGGTTCGCGGTCCCGTACTGCGGCTTCTTGCATCTTGTCGTGAAGGCGAAGCTTGAGCTTTTCCAGCTGCACTTCCTCGGATCGGCGTTCCTGGTTTATCGATGCCGCTTTTGTTTCGTACGCAAACCACTCTGAACGACTATCGCTCCGATCCATCATTGTTGGCTCCAGGGAGAGGATTGAGAAAGGGGAGTCTACAGGTTTGGCCGGATTAGTACAAGAGCGATAGATCGATCAGTTGATGCAACATTGAATTCGCCGGAAACAGCTGAAAACAATAGCGAAATGCAAGCTGACCCTTGGTCAATCTGAACCGGACTGGTATCCTGCCGAGCCTACAGTGCGCTGCAGTTCCTTTTTACCACCGGTTTCGGATTTGTGTTAGTTTAGTGCCCCATTGTAAACGTTTACGAAGTGGTCCCGTAGCAGACCGAACCTGGGTCGGGTGGCGCGGGAAGTTAAACCAAACATCCGGCGGCAGAGAGTCAGGAATTCTGGGTTCATGCCAAGACGCCACTACATTCTCGTTCAATTCGTCCTGCTCTGCGCTCTAGCGTTGTTGCCGGCCCCGACGGTCTGCGCCCAGTGGGCGCCACGGAATCCTGTCACAGCATTTCACCAACAGCCTGACGGCGTGCTTTTCACTATGAAGACAGGCACGCTCAAGCTGCAGGTCTGCACGGAATCCATTATTCGTGTTCGCTATTCGGCCAGGTCTGCGTTTTCCAATCTTCCCGACTATGTTGTAACTAAAAATAACTGGCCCCAGACCAAGTGGATGATGCAGTCCACCGGCGATGACGTAGTCTTGACCACTTCGCGGCTGGCGGTGACGGTCGCTCGCAAAGATGGTGCCATTACATATCGCGATCTCGATGGCAAACAACTGGTCCAGGAAGCGTCAAGGAAGTTGACTCCGGTGCGGGTGAATGGCGAAGACGCCTATCGCGCGGAATCGTTCATCAACATCTACGGCTCCCGCGAGGGCCTTTACGGACTGGGCCAGCACCAGGCCGGGGTTTGGAACTATCGTGGCGAGTCGGTGGATATTTCCCAGGACAATTCGAACATCTCGGTGCCGCTGCTGGTTTCGAGCAACGGCTACGGCATCTTCTGGAACAACGATTCACGCAGCCGGTTCAACAACCGCTTCGCAAATTACCTCTACATCAGTTCCGAAGTGGCCGACGACATCGACTATTACTTCTTCTACGGCCCCGATTTGGACAAGGTCATTGCCGCCTACCGCGAACTGACCGGGCAGGCGCCCATGTTCGGCAAATGGGCTTATGGTTTCTGGCAATGCAAGAACCGGTACAGATCGCAAGAGGAAATTCTGGAAATCGCTCGGAAATACCGGGAGCTGCACATTCCGGCCGACAACATCGTACAGGATTGGTTCTGGTGGAATCGGAAGGGCGAGCATGTCTTCAACAAGAATTATCCTGACCCCAAAGCAATGGTGGATCAACTCCATGGCGAGAACTTTCACCTAATGATCTCGGTCTGGCCATTCTTCGAACCGGGCTCCACTGTTTATGACGACATGGAAAAACGCGGCTGGTTCGTGGACAAATTCAAGTTCGCCAAGCCGCCTTATCACACCGACGGAATGGCGGTGTACGACGCGACCAATCCGGAAGCCCGCAAATATTACTGGCACCTGATGGATCAGGCCTTGTTCAAAATCGGCATGGATGCCTGGTGGCTGGATACAACCGAACCGGAAACCGAGGGTCAGGAAGAGAATATCCTGCTGCGCCATAAGCTTGCCATTGGTAGCGGTGATCGTTATGTGAACATTTATCCACTCATGACCACGGGCGCGGTTTATGACGGACAGCGGAGCGCCTCCGACACGAAACGCGTGTTCATTCTCTCGCGTTCGGCGTTCGCCGGAGATCAGCGCTACGGAGTCACGGCATGGTCGGGTGATGTCAACTCTGATTTCCTGACCTTCCGCCGGCAGATTCCGGCGGGTTTGAATTTCGCGCTTTCCGGCATTCCATACTGGACCACGGACATCGGCGGTTTCGTTTCCGGGGATCCCGATGATCCGGCCTATCGGGAATTGTTCACACGCTGGTTCCAGTACGGCACTTTCAATCCTATTCTTCGTGTGCACGGAACTCGCAAGACCGATCAGAACGAGCTGTGGTCGTACGGGCCCGCCGCGCAGAAAATCCTGGTGAACTTTGACCGCTTGCGCTACCGCATGTTGCCCTATATCTACTCGCTTGCCTGGAAGACCACGAGCGAGGGCTACACCCCGATGCGTCCGCTGGTGATGGAATTCCGCTCCGATGTTCGTGCGCAGAACATTGGCGATCAGTTCATGTTCGGCCCGGCGTTGTTGGTAAACCCGGTGACCGAACCCGCTGCCACAACCCGGCGTCTCTATCTGCCGGAGTCTAAGTGGTACGACTTCTGGACAGGAGCAGCGATCGTGGGTGGGCGAACGCTCGACGCCGATGCTCCGATGGAGCGGTTGCCCCTCTATGTCCGTGCCGGAGCGATTCTTCCGCTGGGGCCGGACGAGGAATGGTCCACGGAGAAGACCGCCGACCCGATTGAACTTCGACTTTACCGGGGCGGGGACGGAGATTTCACGCTGTACGAAGACGAAAACGACAGCTACAACTATGAGAAAGGCGCCTACGCGACCATTCCGCTTCATTGGGATGACGCCAAACAGGTGCTGACCATTGGTAATCGCAAAGGCCAATTCCCTGGGATGCTGGAAAGTCGCGTCTTCCGTGTTGTTTTCGTTGGCGAAAACCACGGGGTAGGCATCAATCCAGAAGGCAAACCCGATAAGGCGGTGCAGTATTCGGGGAAGCAGATCACCGTAGTTCCATAATGCTGCGCGGGCCGCATTCCCAACCGCCGGCCCCGCGCTTTGGAAAAGATCAAGGTATCCTCGGCTCTGGATTAAAATCAGACGCGATGAGTGCGGCGGCGGCATCCCGGAACAAGCGCGAGTTCGACCCCGCGACTTTTCTGGCGACCATTGGCCGCGGCCGGAAAAACTTGGTTTTGCCGAAAAAGCGAACCATATTCGCCCAGGGAGACCAGGCCGACGCCGTCTTCTATATTCAAAAAGGCAAAGTAAAACTCACCGTTGTATCCAAATCCGGCAAGGAAGCTACTCTAGGCATACTGAATCAGGGGGATTTTTTTGGCGAAGGCGCGCTCGCGGGGCAGACTCTCCGCATGGGATTTGCCGTGGCCATGACGGATTGCGAGCTTCTGCGCATCGAGAAGAGAGCCATGATGCTGGCGCTTCACCGGGAGCACACTTTCTCCGACATGTTCGTCGCGTATCTGCTTGAGCGTAACATTCGCTACGAAGAGGACCTGGTGGATCAGCTGTTTAATTCCAGCGAGAAGCGGCTGGCGCGGATACTGCTTCTACTCGCGCATTTTGGCAAGGATGGCGTGCCGGAAAACGTGGTTCCCAAGATCAGTCAAGAAACCCTGGCGGAAATGGTGGGCACTACTCGCTCGCGAGTCAGTTTTTTCATGAACCGCTTCAGGAAATTGGGCTTCATTCACTACAACGGCGGATTGCAGGTTCATAGCTCACTGCTCAATGTTGTGCTGCACGATTAGGCACGCTGATCCGGACGGGTCCGAGAATCACATCGATGGGCAGGTGGAGACGTTAAGGCCCCATCATCTCCGTAGGGAGGTAGTTTGCTGCGTCTCTCGCCACGAACCCAGACGTAGCAAGCTACGTCCCTACGGCGCGCGCCTCCTGTTATCGATATCCTGCGACCTTGTTATCGGGCGGCGGGGACGGAGTGGTGGCGGTAATCTGGTAGTCCCCGTAGTCAATGGTGAACAAGGCGCGGCCCCCCAGTCGAATCGCGGTAGTGCTGCGATTCGATCGAGGAAGCCAGAAGTCGCCCACCTTGGTGTAGACCTGTTCGATTTTTGTCTCTTTCGTCCAGAAGGAAGGATTTTTCGAAGGCTCTCCTTCAATGCGCATCACAGCAAAGTCCGTTGCATCGACCCAGATTCGGCCGCGGTACAACAGCTTGTTCTGGGTCCGGGGCTCGACGGAAAGAATGTAGACGGAGCCGCCTGGAGTTTTTTCTTGTCCCACTAGGGAGAAGGTGTAGTTGTCACGGTTGAGGGCCACGCCACGCTGATTCTCCTCGGTGACCGCCTCCCTCTCACTCTGCAGCATTCTCTTGAATACCCGCTCAATCAGTAGCTTGGAGCCACTTTCAGACCGAATAGTGAATTCTTTGCTGGCTTCTTTGGTGCCAGGAGCCCTGTAGCTGACATCTACCACCATTTCCGCGCTCCGGGAACTGGGGAAGCCATGGTACTCCAGGCGATAAGTTCGGATCCCCTGGTAAGCGCCCAACGCCCGGGCCCGCTCAAGGTTTCGTCGTACCAGGTTGCTTACGATCTCCTCTGTGCTCAGCACCGCCGGGGTTTCGAGTGTAGTGGGGTTCGACGGTTGAGCATCGGCCAGCTGCCACGCCCCAACACAGAGCAGGATGGGCACGCCCAGCGAGGCAGTATGGAGATACATTTTCATCGGCTGTCCGTAGGATAGCGCCGCCGGTCTTGCCAGGAGTGTTCAATTTTGACCAGTTTTTTCTTGCCCTCACAGATAACAATTTCTCTATCCACGCCATTTTTGGGGCGACGAGCTGCGGAGCTGAATTCGTAAGCTGGTTAATCCGCAACCCCAGGAAATCCGAAGAACGCAGTTCCGGGCGCGTTCCCTCGCCCTGCTTATGCAAGACCGCCTAAGGAGGGCGCAATCGAGTGCGTGTTCATCTCATTAATCCAAGCGAGGTTTCTTTCGGTACCGCTGTCATAACCCCGCGCTGGCTCTACGTTCTGGCGGCCGCGACCCCCGCTAGCTTTGGCGATCCCCGCCTGGTCGATGAAACTCTGGAAGCCCTGGATCCGTTCGACATTCAGACGGGAGATATTGTTGGCATCGGCATCCATACGGCGAACGCACTTCGCGGTTACGAGATTGGCAAAATAGCTCGCGATCGCGGCGCACACGTCGTGTTCGGCGGGATTCACGCAACCCTGTACCCGGGCGAGGCGCATGAACTGGGTGGCGCGCACGCGGTTGTCAAAGGCGATGGAGATGTGGTGTGGGCGAAAGTATTGGCGGATTGTGCCCGGGGGACGCCGCTGCCAGTCTACGAAGGCGGGCGGATTGAGGCCTCCGAGTTCCTGCCGGCGCGCTGGGACCTGGTACCGCGGAAGAGCTACATGTGGGCTTCAGTACAGACCGTCCGTGGCTGTCCCAAACATTGCTCTTTCTGCTCGGTTTGGCGGACTGACGGGCAGCGTCCTCGCCAGCGTTCCTCGGATGTGGTGATCGAGGAAATCGTGCAGCTACGGCGGCTCGGTTTTCGCTTCATCGCGCTCGCCGACGACAATTTCTATCCGGTGACTCTAACCGACTTGCGGCTAGCCGCCCAGCAGAACAACACGACACGGCTGAATGAACTCAAGGCCATCCGGGCGGAGCGCTTTGAGTTGATGGCGCGCCTGGCGCAGCTTCCCGCAGACATGATTTTCTTCACTCAAATCACCATGGAGGCGGCCGAAGACCCCGAGTTCCTCGATGCCATGCGCACCGCCAACATCAAAGGGGCGCTGGTGGGAGTGGAGTCGGTGACTCCGGAGGGTTTGAAGGACGTTTACAAGGAGTTCAATGCGTCCGGCGCAGACCTGGTGGAGCAGTTGCGAACGTTCCGCCGACACGGAGTGTACGTGCTTGGGTCTTTCATTTTTGGCCTGCCCAGTGACCGCCCCGAAACGTTCGACGCTACTGCCACGGCTGCGGCGCAAGCGGAAGTTGCATTTGCCCAGTTTGTCATGTTGACGCCCTATCCCGGTACTGTGGACTTTAACCGCTGGGAAAAGGAGATGGCGGATTCCCCTATACGAATCGCAGGCATTCCGATCACCCGGCGCTGGCTTATTCCGCCCTCCCTTCGGCCTAAGCTTTACTGGGCGCACCCAACCATGTCCGCGGAGGAAGTTCGTGAGCGCACCCAGTCGGTTTGGGATACTTTTTACAGCTTGAAGTACATTTGGGCGCGGTCCGGGTTCATAAAGTCGATGCGTGCCCGCCTGGCCTTTGTCCTGATCTCGAAAATCTACCGCCAAATGTATGCCGATACCGGAATCGCCACCGACAGTGCACGCGTCTCGCGATCCGCGCAGTGGGCCCGCTGGCTGGCCAAGCCGTGTCAAAGGCTGTTTGCTGCTCCTCCCATGCCACACCTCAAGCTGCCGGAGGCATGGACCGCGCCGGCCCCCGTGGAGCAAGTCAGTTCGCTGAGCTAGGCAAAAGCTGCTCGCAGCGTTGGGAGGTGTCCTAAATTCGTGAACCACCAAGGACACGAAGTTGCGCGAAGGTTCGGGTTCTAAGGGTTCCTTCGTGTCCTGGGTGCCCTTGGTGGCGAAGTTAGGACGTTACCTCAAGTCGCAGTCGTCCACCAGCTTAGCGCTCCGGGTTTGTTTCCACGCTCACGGCTCCGCTTCAATAATCCCGCAATTTGCCGCGATTCATCAGAATTTCACCCGTTTGTAACCTTCCCGTAACACTGCGGAAGTAAAAGAGACAGTACTCAAGAATTGCCGCGCGAGCATGCACTAACTCCGAAACCCCAGCCATTGGTGTGTTTGCAACCGGTAAAGCGCATAGGGCTACAAGAGAACGCGGTGCTGGAGTACAGACTCGACTCAGGCGTGTCCTCGGCAAAATGCCAGAGGTAAAAGGAGAAATGAATGAAGTCCGTTCTCAGGTGGTGCGTAGTTCCGCTGTTGGCTGGAACGCTGGTAGCGCAGACTGCGGCTAAACCCAGAGCCAAGAAGGCGGCAGCTAAGTCTGCCCAACCAGCTGTGACCCTGCAGGATTTGCAATCCTTGAAAGATGCGCTGGCTGCCCAACAGCAACAGATTGAGCAGCTCAGGCAGGAGGTGCAGCAAAAAGATCAGGCTTGGCAACAGGCTCAGCAACAGTTGCAGCAGGCTCAGAGCACGGCCAGCGACGCACAAGCTAAGGCCGCGTCCGCAGAAACGGCGGCCAATAGCCAGAAAGACACTGTCGTCAAGCTGGACAGTGACATGGCTGACGTGAAGACCACCTTGACCAACACCGCAGTCGGTACCCAGGACGAGCAGAAGCGCATGTCGGCTCTGGAAGGACTGTTGGGCCGCTTCCGGTTTAATGGCGACGTCCGGGTTCGCGGTGAAAGCTTCTTTCAAGACCTTACCGGTTTCCAGAACCGCAACCGCGGCCGCATCCGCGTGCGTTTCGGCTTCGACGGCAAGTTGAGTGAAGACTTTGTCGGCGGCATCGCCCTCGCTACCGGCTCGCTGGGAGATCCCACCACGACCAATGAGACCCTCACCAACTTCTTCGACCGTAAGACCATCGCACTGGATCGCGGGTATATCACCTACAATCCGATCGCGCACAAGTGGCTCTCTCTAACCGGCGGAAAATTCGCCTACACTTGGCAAAGAACTCCAGTAACATTCGATTCCGACTTGAACCCCGAGGGCTTTAACCAGAAACTGTCGTGGGATCTGAAAACACCGTTCGTGAAGAACTTTACGATTCAGGGCATTGAGTTGTTGTACAACGAAGTCTCAGCGGGTCAGGATTCTTATGCCCTGGGTGGACAGGTGTCGGCCAAGCTAGTGTTCGGGCCCTGGACGGCGACGCCGTCTTTCCTCAGTATGAAGTGGAATCGCCCCGACGCCATCCTGGCAGCGAGCGCTTTCGCTGTGCAGGCAACGACCACCGGCGCGGGCGGGACCACTCCCGCCGGCCCGTTTCCGACTCCGGGAGAAGGTCCGGGTTGCACGGTCGTGAACGGATCTTCCAAGTTCGCGCCTTGTATCTTTGCTCCGAATGGCATGACGAACGCGGTCACCCTCGATGCCACGGGAAAAGCTCACTTCCGTTCCGAGTTCAACTATGCAGATTTCATCTTGAACAACCAGATCAAGACCGGAATTGAGCGTTTGCCGCTTAACGTCTTGCTTGAGTTCGAAGACAACCTGGGCGCCGCCGACCATCCGCTCAGTTCCAAAGGGGTCGTACTCACCGGCCTGGGCAAACAGAACCACGCTTACCTGGCTGATGTCAGTCTTGGCCAACAGAAAAACAAGGGCGATATTCAGCTCGGTTATGCGTGGGAACGCCAGGAACAGGAGTCTGTGATTGCCTCTTTCAATGAAAGCGATCAGCGGGCTCCGACCAACATCCTGCAGCATCGGATCTACGCCCTTTATAAGGTTCGCAGCAATACGGTGGCCAGCTTTACTCTGTGGCACGGGCGAACTTTGAACAGCGGCTTGCTGGACGCGGTAAGAGGCCCGGGAGTGGCTGCTGGTGTGACCGAGCCGTACCTCAACCGTTTCCAGTTCGACCTGATCTATTCGTTCTAGGGCCGTTCCAAGGATAGGTTTAGGGACGTTTTACGGAAAGGTCGTTCGAGTATCCAGCAAAGCCAAAGGCGCCGCTTTTCTCCGAGCGGTGTCTTTGCTTTGTGTGGGTTACATCGGTTTATTTCCATTGAACAATTCCGCCTTCCCTACAAGCCTCGAGATAATCATTCACGAGTTCGACGGGTAACGGGCCATACTCCGCCGAAACTGCGTCGCGGATCTCTCCCACGGTGCGTCTGCCATCGACAAAGTTTACGATTTCGTAGGCGTAGAGCTCCGAGAGGTCCTGTACGTTGAGCAAAGGCGTGGCGTCGCTATTCATCAGCTTGATTTTTGCCACGCGCTCGGGTGCCAGGCGCGCCTTAAGCACATTGTCGTTCTGGTAGGTGAGCGGCCCGAAGTCCGCAATGCGGACGGGAATCTTTCGTGCCGCGGGCTCTGCTGACCATGATGCCTTCGGCTCCGGACCTTGAGCCGCGCGTGCTTTGGCCTGACCGTCAATCCAGGCGTTGAACGTCGTAACCTGATCGGCGAGAATTTTATCGTTGGTACCCTCACCCGCCGTGGCCCCCGTGAATTCGGTCAGCGAATCCAAGGTCGCGACCTCGCGCCGGAGTCCCTGCCTCATCAGATTGCGTGCCTCGTACCACCCGGAGCCGGGATCCAGTTTCGGTTCCTCCACCAGCCGTTGCGCGTGTTCGAACAATTGCGCCAGGCGCATTTCAGCCTGGGCGGTGTAGAAGGGAAGCAAGGCCCGCGATCGCTCGGCATCCAAGGTGGCATAGACGTATCCCGCCGCGGCGCCCAGCAGCGCTACCCGGCGCAGCTTGGTGGCATCAATTTGTTGCAGGGTGTCATGGTCAGTGTGGATGTAGATGTCTGGCCAGTCGCGCAAATAGAGCGAGGGAACCGCAATCGTGGACGAGTCATAGTCGTCGTGATCGCTGCCCGCAGAATAAGGCGTCACGTCCGCCAGAAATTGGTTGCGCGTGCCTTGCTCCCCGGCGCGGGTCTCGACCACGGCTGCTTCGGGCGCTTCGCCACTTTCGGCATAGCTAGCTGCCCCGGAGCGGATTAGGTCTGCCAGAGCAGCGCCGACGTCGGTGACAAAACTTGGCAGTGACCATGGGGTGGCGGTCACGTGAAAAATGGATTTGTTCTTGAACGGGTCGCCGCCCACCATGTCCATGTGGATGTTGGCGCGCAGCCCCTTTCGGATTTCAGGATGCCGGCTGAGATAGGCCATCGTGCCTTCAACCTCCGGCCCCCAGACGAAGCGCAATGTGCGTTTGGGGCGCGGCAGCTCCCCGTTGGCGACCAGCCGTACGATGATTCGAGCACACTCGAGAATGGTTACGCAGCCGCTCCCGTTGTCATTCGCGCCCGGCCGTTCGTGATCGAGATGGCAGCTGTAAACGATCTCGCCGCTGGCCCGGTCCGTGCCCGGAATGACCCCGCTAACCACGGTCCAGTGTCCGGGACCAACTTCGGCTTTTACCTTTGCGGATAGAACGATTGGCTCTCGGACGACCAAACGCGCCCGCAGCGACGCCGCGGTTTCACGCGAAATCATGAAGGCAAATCCGGCAGGTTGTCTGGCATCGAGGTGACCCCAACGGACCACGGTGCGATCCAGGCCTGACCAGGCCGTGGTTTGGTTGGGCATGTCGCTCACGATGCCAACCGCTCCATGCTGCGCCACGGCTAGTTGCTGCACTCGCGCAAGCACGCCATCGGCCAGGACAATCTTTCCCCACACGTCTTTGCCGCTGTAGTCAGCCTCACGCGATCCGTCACCGACGTCCACCAACGCGGTTTCAACATCGGCAGAGTGGCTGTAATCGGCCAGACGGATCGGGTCGGTTGCCCAATCTCCCAATAGCAGATGCTGTGGCCGCACTTCCCACAACTGGCCGGCTTCGACTTTCCAGCCAAGATGGGACCGCATCAGTCCGTATTGGGTCTTTCCGTCGATAGGAAACTGCTCGCTCTGAACCTCGCCGAGTCCGTATTCCCGGGCCCGCTCCAGCATAAACTGGGCTGCTTGATCGAATTCCTCGGTGGCGGGCACGCGATGCAGTCGTGTTAGATATCGCAGGTTTTCATAGGGAGCGGCGCCGCTGGCCTCATCTCGCAGCCTGACCCATTGCTCAGAGGGAAGAAACGGCTGCTGGGCAAGACCTAAAGTGGTTACAAACGGCAGAAGGAAGCCGGCGACAAGAAAACGAAAGGAACGGACCATGGAGGGAGAGCATACCGTCGCTTCGTGCTCTTGCGCAATGCTCGCCGGCTGGTTCCTTTGAACCGTTCCGGCCCGTCATGGCAGCCGTAGAGACGTAGCTTGCTACGTCTCGCATTGGGTTGCGGCACGACCCGGAGACGTAGCAAGCTAGGTCTCGGCGAAAAGCACCCCGGCCTTCCTATGCGCTGAGCGCAGTGCTTCCCGACTGATCCAAACCGGAGCTTGTCATGAATCTCACCTTGGTGGAACAGTGTTGCTCGTAGACCCGGTTTGCGATGCTCCAGACGCTTTCAAAGTCGTGGTTGCCCGCCACGATGGCGGTTGCGATGCCGGAAATGAATTGGTTGAAGTGTTCCAGTCGGTTTAACTGGGCTGCGAATCTCGAATCCTCGTTGGCGTGAATAGACGGCATGGGGAGGCTCCTAACGTATTTTCTAAATCTATAGATGTTTTATCGCGGGCGAGTGAGGTGCGCCATCCGCGAGATACCCGATTACTCTGGTGCTAGACCCAGGGGGGTTACCGGGTCAGGGGCGCTATTGGCCAGTCGCGGTTTGCGGATGCGAATCCACTTTTACTGAAGGCAAGCTCGAGGAATTCCATCCTCCGCCTAAAGCTTTGATCAGGGAGACACTGGCGGTCATACGGCGGCGCAAAATGTCCACCGCAGCCCGCTCGTCGGCCAGCGCTGTGCTTTGCGCCGTGGTCACTTCCAGATAACTCACCACCCCCCCTTTGTAGCGGTTGGTGGAGAGATCGAGCGAATGCTTGGCCGCTGCCACTGCGGCTTGCTGGGCTTTGGCTTCGGCGTTGAGAATTCGCGATGTTGCCAGATTGTCTTCTACTTCTCGTAAGGCAGTCAGAACAGTCTGGCGATAATTGGCTTCGGACTCGTCGTAAGCCGCGCGGGCCTGCTCGGAGAGCGCACGGCGGCGTCCCACATCGAAGGCGGTCATGGCCGCGGAAGCTCCAGCAGTCAGGAATCCACTGGGGCCCTGAATCAAGGTTGCGATCGAGGTGCTTTCAAAGCCGCCCGAACCGGTCAGACTGAAGACAGGGAAATAAGCGGCTCGCGCCTCTCCGACCTGGGCGTTGGCGGCCGCCACACGCCGTTCTGCGGCGGCGATATCGGGACGGCGTTCCAGCAGATCCGACGGCAGGCCGGGGGGGATCGCGGGTGGCGGGGTGTTCCAGGCTGCTGGGGAAATGCTGAATGTGGAAGCCGGCTGTCCGGTTAGAGCTGCGATCGCATGTTCATTCTGTGCCCGCTGGATCAGCACATCGATCGCCTGGGTGCGAGTATTTTCAAGCTGAGTCTGGGCCTGGGCTACATCGACCGCCGAAGCCACTCCGCCTGTGTAACGGTTCTGCGTAAGCTCTAGGGCTCTTTCGAAAGCGGTCACGTTCGAGTTCAGCAGTTGCTCCTCCGCATCGAGCGTGCGCATCTGGAAGTAGTCGACAGCGAGTTCGGCGTGCAGGCTCAGGCTCACCGATTCCAGATCGGCCGCGCTTGCCTGGGCGCTTGAGCGTGCCGCCTCCACGGTGTGGCGAACGCGTCCAAAAACATCAGCCTCATAGGACACATCAAAGGGGATTACCAGGTCGGTTGCATTCGTCGGTGTGGAACTGGAAACCAGGGGCCTGTGCTGCGAAAGATGTTCGCGTTCCGCCGAGGCGCCCGCCGTGACCGTGGGATAGTACGCCGCACGGTTGAATCGGACCAGCGCTCGCGCCTGCCGGAACTGGGCTTCCACGGCCTTCAGGTTCTGATTGGAGACATTGACCTGCTCTTCGAGCGAGTTCAGTTGCGTGTCCTGAAAAATCTCCCACCACTTGCCCCGCGCGATTTGATCATTGGGCTGAGCTGACTTCCAATCCGGCGGTACTTCCTTGTAGCCGGGGGGCGGAGAAACAGTTGGCTTTGAGTAGCGTGGGCCGACGGCACAACCGCTTAATAAGAGCAGGCTTACGAACAAATCCAAAAAAGGGCGTCGGACGTCGGACGTCAGGGGTCGGACAGAACACGCGAGGTCTGGGGCCTGAGGTCTCAGGGCCAACGCCCGATTCTTCACTGTGCCCCCTGCGGTGTTTGGGCAATCCGCACGGTTTCGCCAGTTACAAGCGAGTCCGGAGGATTCACGATTACATTTTCACCTCCGTTCAGGCCGGCGATTACTTCGACCTCGCTTCCGAAGTCGTGGCCGAGTGTAATCGGCCGCAGTTCGACGTGTTGACCGTCCCCTACCGCAGCGATCCGGAGCCCTTCGGAGCGGAAGAGGAGCGTGTTGACCGGCAAAATGAACGCCGACGCGGCCGTCGGCAGCTTCAGATGTACTTCGGCGTAAGAGCCGGTGAAAAGCTGCCCGATCGGGTTATTGACTGCAATCTCCACCAGCAGCGTACGTGACGTCGGGTCAATTGCATTAGCTGTACGCACGAGCTTTCCTACAAAGGGACGCCCGGGGAACTCCGACAACGTAAGTTCTGCGGTAAGCCCTGGCTTGGCGGCTTGCGAGTAGATCTGGGGTACGCTGACGTAGACGCGCAGTTTATCCGGCTGCACGATGTGAAACAGCTCGGTCCTGACCCCACCGCTGCTGCCGGAATCGATCAAGGCGCCGATGTCGGTATTGCGCGCCGTGATTACGCCAGAAAACGGAGCGTAGATCTTTTGAAACGATTTCAGTTCTTCGAGGCGCTTTACGTTGGCCTGTGCGGATTGCAAATTCGCCTGCTTGGCCTCGTAGTCTCCGGCGGCGTTGTCGGCTTCCTGTTTGGAAACCGAATCGCTCATCAGCAAGCCTGCGTACCGCTCTGAAGTAATCTTCGAGAGATTGAGGTTGGCTTGAGCCGTGGCTAGGTCGGCGCGGGACTGCCGCAGTTGTTGGTTTACCTCCGGAGTGTCGATTTCGGCGAGGAGTTGACCCTCTTTCACTCGGGTCCCAATGTCGACATACCATCGCTTCAGATAGCCGTTGGTGCGGGCGTAAATAGGAGCATCGGCAAAGGCCTGGACATTGGCGGGAAGAACAATTTCCTGAGCCGGAGCGGAGCGCTTGGGCTGCACCACGACGACTGCAGGCACTGCCATCTCCGCCGTCTCCCGGCGCAGAGCGGTTCGCGCCTGGATACGAGGCAAGAGGCCAGCGACTACGATAACCGCTGCGGTAACTACGGCGAGCGGAAGAACCCACCACTGAGAACCGCGATTTTTCTTTTGACCACTCGAGAGGCGTGCTTCTTCTCCGGCGGTTTCCACAAACCTGCGGCCTTCGTTTTCAACCCTCATGACTCTCCAAGGACCTTGGGTCTCCCAAACATATGTAAATACAGATGATCTTGCCTAGACGCCGGACTCAACTTTCGCCTGCCGACCTGCCTCGCTCCGCCGTCCGTGCAGTAAGCTGAAGAAAACCGGAACAAAGAACAGGGTGGCCGCGGTGGCAAAAATCAGCCCGCCAATGACGGCGCGGCCGAGCGGCGCATTCTGCTCTCCGCCTTCACCTAAACCGATAGCCATCGGAATCATGCCGATGATCATGGCGAGTGCGGTCATTAGCACCGGACGGAAGCGGGTGAACCCCGCTGCCAGTGCGGCCGTAAGTGCATCCTTACCTTCCTGCAACTGTTCTTTGGCGAAGCTGACGACCAGAATGCTGTTGGCCGTGGCCACGCCCATGCACATGATGGATCCGGTCAGCGCTGGAACGCTGATATTCGTATTGGTCATGAACAGGAACCATACGATTCCCGCCAGGGCCGCCGGCAGCGCCGAGATGATGATGAACGGGTCAAGCCACGACTGAAAGTTCACCACGATGAGCAGGTAGACGAGCAGGATGGCAAAACCCAGCCCGGAAATCAGCCCGGAGTACGAGGACTGCATGGTCAAGACCTGTCCCCGCGTTACCAGTTCGGAGCCGCGAGGCAGTTCCTTGCGACTGTCGTCAACGATCTTCTTGATTTCGCCGGCGACGCCCCCCAGATCACGCCTCTGAACCGATCCGTAAATGTCGATCACGGGCTGGATATCGTAATGCGAGACCAGAGCCATTCCCGTGCCCCGCTGGATAGAAGCGAGGGTGCCCAGAATTGTCGGGGACGCACCGCTGGACCCGGTAATGGGGATGTTTTCAAGTTTTTGCAGCGAGTCCAAGCGATACTGCGGGGTTTGGGTTGCGATCGAGTAGCTCACTCCGTTCTTGGGGTTGAGCCAGTAGGTCGGCGTGGTTTGGAAGCTGCCGCTGAGTGAAATCAGCAGGTTGTTTGCAATATCGCGCTGGGTGAAGCCGGCAAGTTGTGCCTTGGTCCGGTCCACGTCGATGTGCAGATGCGGTTCGTCGAACGGCTGCTGGATACGCAAATCGGCGGCTCCGGGAACCGTCTGGATTCGTCGCAGCAGTTTGTTCGCGAACTGACGGTTCGCCTGCAGGTCATACCCAACGACCTGGATGTCAATGGGGGAGGGCAATCCGAAGTTCAAAATCTGACTGACGATGTCGGCGGGAAGAAAGGAAAAATCCACACCGGGAAATTGGTCCACCAGTTTCAATCTTAAATCGTGAACATATTGTTCCGTTGGACGATGATCCGGCGTCAGCGCGACCATGATGTCAGCGTCGGCGGGGCCGGTCGGCGCAGACGTACTGTATGAAAGGTTGATGCTGCTGTAAGGCAGCCCGATGTTGTCTATGATGCTGGAGATCTCGCTGGGCGGAATCTGCTTCCGGATGAAGCCTTCGACCTGGTCACAAAGATTTGCCGTCTCTTCGATTCGGGTGCCTGCCCGCGCTCTGAGGTGCAGCTTGAATTGTCCGGCGTCCACCTTGGGGAAAAAGTCGCGTCCCAACCACGGCTCCAGCAACCCGAATGAGCCAACGCAGACGATCGCAAAACCCCACAAGAAAGCCCTGCGGTAGTGCAGGCAACGGTGCAACATTTCATGATAGCGGTCCCGGAATCTTTCGAAAGCCAGCTCAAAACGCACCTGCAACCGCACGAGCGGATTGCGGCTCGTCGTATTCAGGTGTCCGGCTTCCTGCTCGTGGCCGCGAAGCAAGTACTTGGCCATGGTTGGGACTAGAGTCCGAGACAGTAAATAGGAGGCGAGCATGGCGAACACCACCGCCTCCGCCAGGGGGACAAACAAGTAGCGGGCCACGCCGGTCAGAAAGAACATCGGCAAAAATACGATGCAGATGGCGAGGGTGGAAACGAAGGCAGGCACGGCGATCTGCTGGGCGCCATCCAGAATTGCGTTTGTAATTTCTTTGCCCTCGGCGATATTCCGGTTGATGTTCTCAATTTCTACCGTAGCGTCGTCCACCAGGATGCCGACTGCGAGCGCTAGCCCACCGAGCGTCATGATGTTGATGGTCTCGCCCAACGCGCTCATGACAATGATGGAAGTAAGAATTGAAAGCGGGATGGAGACGGCGATGATCAAGGTGCTCCGCCAGCTCCCCAAGAAAATCAGAATCATGAGGCCGGTGAGAACCGCCGCGATGAGACCTTCCTTCAATACGCCGTCAATGGAGGCGCGCACGAAAATCGACTGGTCCGCCAAAGGCCGAATCTGCAGCTCCGGCGGAAGCTGCGACTGGATTCGCGGCAGCATCGCCTTAATCCCCGCAATGATATCGAGAGTCGAGGCGTTCCCGGTTTTCTGGATGGTCACCAGGGAGGCCCTTTGCCCGTTAACTCGCACGATGTTGGTTTGCGGAGGGAACCCATCGCGCACGAAGGCCACGTCGCGGACATAGACGGTCGTGCTTCCTACCCGCTTGACCGGCAGGTCGTTCAATTCCGCCACCGTTTGTGGGCTGCCGTTCAGGTCTACCTCGTACTCGAACTGCCCGATCTTGGAGGTTCCGGAGGGCAGAATCAGGTTCTGGGCGCTGATGGCGTTGACCACATCCATCGGCGACAGGCCTTTTGCCTGCAGGGCATTGGTGTCGAGATCCACTTGCACTTGCCGTTGTTTGCCGCCGTACGGGTATGGAATGGCAGCGCCGGGAATGGTAACCAGCCGGGTGCGGATAAAATTCACGCCGTAGTCGAACAGTTGCTGTTCGGAGAGCTTTTGCCCCGACAGGGCCAACTGCAAGATCGGGACCGTAGAAGCGTTGTAAGTGATCACCAGCGGCGGTGTGGTCCCAGGTGGCAACTGCCGTAACTGCGTCTGAGAGATGGCCGTGATCTGTGCGATCGCCTTTTCAATATTTGCGTGCGGCTGGAAAAATACTTTCACCACCGCGATTCCGTTAAGGGATTGCGACTCGCTGTGCTCTATGTCGTCCACCGTGGTGGTCAGCGTCCGCTCGGTGAGGGTCACGATCCGGTTTGCCATTTCCTGGGAGTTTAGTCCGGAGTAGTTCCAGAGAATGCTGACCACAGGTATGTTGATGTTCGGGAAAATGTCGGTGGGCGTCCGGAAGATGACGATCGGACCCAGAATCAGCAAAAGCAAGGCAACGACGACGAAGGTATAGGGCCGGCGCAGCGCCAGCGCAACAATCCACATGAAGGCCTCTTAGATTGTAGTCGCCAAAAGACATTGGATGAATTAACCGGCGGGTTGGGTGTAAATTTTGCGGCCGCGGGGATTGATTTCAGGACCTACGGGTCAGGGCTTTCCAGGAGCCGATTTCCTGCGTTCCCCGGCAAGAAGCCCCGGGCAAGAAAAAAGGGCCGGCCGAAGGCCGACCCTATCGAGCGCACTTTACAAAGCTTTACTGATTGGGATCTGATTGATTAGGGTCTGACTGATTCGAGTCGAGCCGATGGCGTCCCTGATTCGGTCCCTTGTTGGTGGCAACCACGGTCAACGGAGCCTGTAAGGTGAAATTCAGGACGGTTTCCGAGGGCAACTTGATCTGCTGACCCTTGGTGGCCGCTTGGACTCCGCCACCCAGGCCGCCACCGGCTGCGGCGCCAATCGCAGCTCCCTTGCCACCGCCTGCGATAGCGCCGATGATGGCTCCGATGCCGGCGCCGGCGCCGACTTTTTCAGCGGTATTTTTGCCGCGTGAGCTGCCTTTGCGCGAGTACTGATCCGTCTGGATGTTGTAGTACTTGCCCGCAGCCGAAATGCGATCCAGTTGCAACACCAGCAGGGACTGTCCAGCGAACTTGCCGGCACTTTGCACGTTTACGATATGGCCCTCAACGTCATATCCGGAGGGGATAACGGTATCGCCCTCCACGGCCAGCGGCGAGTCCAGCGTGGCATGAAACGTTTGGCCGGGCTGGCTCCTTTCCGAGTCAATGGCATCGACCAGCCGCACGGCCAGAGTTGTTCCCGAAGGAATTGTGACCTTCTGCGGTGGCGGCGGAGGCGGTGGTGTAGCAGGCGCGGCCGGGGCCGCAGGGGGAGGTGTCATCGCCGCCACCGGAGTGGAAGATGCGTTGCTCGAGGTCGAAGATGAGGTGCGCTCGCGAGGAGCCCGGTGACGTGGCTTGGAGGTCGACGCCGGCGCGGGTGACGGCTTAGTTTCCTCTGCCGGAGGAGGCGTCGCCTGCGCGGTCTCAGCTACCGGTGCAGCGGCCACCTGCAGATTATTTATGACCTGCTTGACTCCGGGTTCGGCAGAGGCGTAACGAGCCGCAGCTTCGCGTTGAGCGTCGTTGTCGACAGTACCGGTCAGGGTGACGGTTCCGTCTTCGGCCTTCACCCCGAGTTGCTTGCCTTGCAGGCCTGAATCTGCAACCAGTCTGTTCTGGATGTCGCTGGTAAGTTGGGCGTCATTCGGGGCCTTGGTGCAGCCGACCCCAAGGGTCAGAACTGCGAGAATCGCAACCGCGGTGATGTAAAGAGAACGTTTCGCCTTCATAGGATTACTCCTGATTGTCGTAAACCGATAGTTACTAGTTTAGATGCAGAAAAGCTTTAGGTCTCGGGCAAAATTATGCCCCCGGGTCTGGCAGGTACCGGGTCAATAAGCGTTTCGCCAGGAACCAGTTACCCCCTGCGGAAGGAGCCGGCCTGGGGGCCCCTCCCGTCCGGGATCAGTTCTGGCGCAGAAATTTGTAGTCGAGAATCGAGGCAGCCAGCCCAACGGATTCCGAATCACTCACTTCTTTGCGGCGAATAATGCGGCCTTGGCAGAGAACAGTGCTGTTCTTCTGGCCGGAAATTTCCTCTGGCATCTCGAACACCATTTCAACCAGAGTGTTCTCAGGCAATTGCTGAGGTCCGAATAGCAGAACGCCAGATTGGCTGAGGTTTTCGACGGTGCCATCATGCCAGGTCCCCAAACCCTTGGGGCGATAGCGAATCGGAGTTTGCAGGGTCAACCGCCGGGCGCGCGGTACCCAAGTCGGCTTCTTCAGGTTCCGGCCGCGTGGCGTATCAGAGGCGGCCTCGGTCCCGTTATCCTCGCGCTTGATGCGCTTCATGGTTTTCCAGTCATACTTGTACTCTGCCGCGCAGAGTAGGCACACCTGGTAGTAGTGGCCGTCGGCAGCGCGCCGAGGCCAGGAAAACTCGTGAGAGCACCGGCCAAGCATCAGGACATCCAGTAACTTCTGTGGCATGGTTATATTCCGGAGGGGAGCACCGGGACGAACTATCATCCAACGGCGGTTGGCAGTTGGGGTAGGTTACTTTCGTGTAATAAAATCATAGTCCCCAATGGTTTGGTAATCTCGAGCATTTTGTGATTCAGGCCTCGCACTCTTCATCTCGAAAGGGATGGAGCTGGCGGGCGATCCGTCTGAGCAGGGGCGGGTCAAGATCCAATCAGGCAACGACTCGGACGTGTATCATCGCGGCGTGGATCCGGTGACCGCATTTGTCCTGGCGGGCGGCAAGAGCGTCCGAATGGGCGAGGACAAGGCTTTCCTGCGGCTGGAAGACCGCACCCTCCTGGCCCGCGCCCTGGAGCTGGCAAGGGCCGCAGCCGGAAGCGTGTGGATCGTGGGCAGTCGGACGAAATTCGCCGCCTTCGGCCCGGTGGTCGAGGATGTGTACCCGGAACGTGGACCGCTGGGCGGGATTCACGCAGCGCTGATCCAGACAACCACTGACCTGAATCTGCTGATCGCGGTGGATTTGCCTTTTCTTCGCCCTAATTTCCTGAACTACCTGATTGCTCGGGCGCGCGCGACCACCGCCGTGGTCGTGGTACCAAACATTGGCGGAGGCTTGCAGCCGTTGTGTGCGGTCTACCGCCGCGGCTTCGCGGAAGTCGCGGAGAGGTCTCTGGGTGCCGGCAAGAACAAGATTGACCGCTTGTTCCCTGAAGTCCAGACCAGAATAATTGACCAGGAAGAAATGAAGCAAAACGGATTTTCGGAGGAGATGTTCCGCAACCTGAACACCCAGGAAGACTGGAAGGAAGCACGGATGCGGTTGCCCGCGGAATCGGCTTGAAGCAGGATCTCGGCCGCCAGACTTCAGACCTCGGCATGAGCCACCGAGCTGGGATCGGAAGGATTTACTATTAGGAGCGGCGGCCGAAGGATTGAAGACTGACGACCAACGACCAACACTGATTTATGGCCACGAACGGCAATCCGGGACCGTACATCGAGTTCAAGGATGTCTCCAAAGCTTTTGGCGACAATCGCGTGCTGGACCACGTCAGTTTCAGCGTGATGCCGGGAGAGACGGTGTGCATTCTGGGCCGCAGCGGTGTGGGCAAGTCGGTATCGTTGATGAATATCATGGGATTTCTCAAGCCGGATTCGGGCCGGGTGATTGTGGCACACGAGGACATCACTGACTACGGAGATGCAGATCTGGAACGCATTCGTAAGAAGGTCACAATCGTGTTCCAGAATGGAGCTCTGTTCGATTCGCTTAGCGTCGGCGAAAACGTCGCATTTCCGCTGCGGGAGCGGCGGCAACTCTCGGAAGAGCAGATTTATCAGATCGTAGATGGTCTGCTGGACATGGTCGGCGTCAAAGAGATGCGCGAGCAGCTGCCTTCGGATTTGTCCACGGGTATGAAGCGGTCGGTTGCGATTGCGCGCGCGCTTGCCGCCCAGCCCGAATGTGTCCTCTATGACGAGCCTACTACGATGGTTGATCCACTGATGGCGCAACTGCTGGGCGATCTGATCAAGCGGCTGAAAATCCAGTTGCATCTGACCAGCGTGGTTGTAACTCACGACATGCGTCTGGCCAAGAAGCTGGCCGACCGGGTGATGTTTCTCCACGAAGCCAAAGCGATTTTTTTTGGAACCTACGACGAGATGGAGAGATGCGAGGAGCCCATCGTTCAGGAGTTTCTGAAGCTGGATGAGCCGGGGATACAAGCGTCGATTGAAGTGAGCCGAGAGCCCAACCAGCTCTAGAATCCCTCGCGCACCAATCTTTCCAACGTAATCGCCGAGCTTGCAGATTCGCCCCTCATCATCTTTTCCACGTACTTTGCCACCATGTCTACTTCCAGGTTTATCGGATCACCCAGCTTAAGTGACTTGAGGTTTGTCATCTTTACCGTGTGCGGGATAATGGCGGCGGTCACTTTGGTTCCTTCGATTTTGGCGACGGTCAGGCTGATGCCTTCAATGGAAAGTGAACCTTTGAAGATCACATAGCGCGCCAGTTCCGGCGGGATTTCAATCCGCAGCCAGTAGTCGGCGGCGCCGCGAATGCGATCCAGAGCGAGGAACTTGCCGGTGCCGTCCACGTGGCCTTGAACGATGTGGCCGCCAAAGCGTCCGTTAGCGAGCATGGGGAGTTCCAGATTTACCTGGGCACCCTTTTTGATGCGCGAGAAAGACGTGCGCTTCCAGGTTTCGTCCGCCAGGTCCGCGGCGAAAGACTTGGAGGTAATTCCGATGGCAGTGAGGCACACGCCGCTGACGGCAATGCTGTCGCCCTTCTTCAACTCCTTGGTCATATGCGACGCGGAAACGGTCAGGCGGCGATTGCCGTTGCGCTGTGCAATCCCGGTCACGCGTCCAACTTCCTCGATGATGCCGGTGAACATGGAGTCTCCGGAGAATTATCGTAAACCTCTGGCACGCAGCATTCAGCCCGCATGCAGCGTTGCTGGCGCTTTGGCTAAGCAGTTTGCTCTCTGACGGCTGAATGCTGACTGCTGGCTTAGTCCCCGTACGGGTCGTGCAAGTATCCTTCTACCGCAAAGTCTTCGCCGAAACGGTGCAGCTTGATCGCCTTCACCTGCGCCGCATCGCTCATGCGGTCGAAACCGACGCCGGTGGCAAACGGAACCGAGCCCATGCCGTCGAGGATTTTGGGGGCATAGTAAAGAAATACCTTGTCGACAATACCTGAGGCCAACGTGGCCCCGTTGATCATGGCCCCACCTTCGACCAAGAGGCTGGTGATTTCCATGGTCCCGAGCCGCTGGGCAATTCCTCTCATATCCGGACGGCCGTCGCCTACGCCCACTTGGACCTGCTCGACACGAATTCCCTGTCCCAGCAACTCCCGCTTCCTTTTCTCCTCGGCGAAGGAGCAGAGCACGAGCACATCGTCTTTGGCGGTTTTGACCACGCGCGACTGGGGAGGCAGGCGCAGGCGCGAGTCAACAATTACCCGCAAGAGCGGCCGCCGGCGGGGAAGGCCGCTACGATCGGTGAGTAACGGGTCATCCGCAATGATGGTTCCAACGCCAACCATAATGGCGTCGTTCTGATGCCGCAGCTGCTGCACGTGAGCGCGGGCAATCTCGCTGGTGACCCAGCCTCCAGTGGCGCCGCCGCCGCCCAGCGCTGTGGAGTGGTGCGACTCATTTGGAGGGGGCGCGATCTTACCATCGAGCGTCATAGCCGCCTTCAGCGTGATCAGCGGCGTGCGATGGCGAATGTATTTTGCGAAAGCTTCATTCAGTACTTTCGCTTCCTCTTCCAAAATACCTGAGGCAACCGAGATCCCCGCATTGCGCAGACGCTCGAAACCCTTCCCCGACACCAGTGGATTGGGATCCGGCATGCAGGCGACCACACGGCGAATGCCAGCTGCGATGACGGCATCCGCGCAAGGGCCGGTGCGGCCCGGGTGGGAACAAGGTTCTAGATTGACATAGAGAATTCCTGCGCGGGCGTTTTCTCCAGCCTGCTCCAGAGCTAGAACCTCGGCGTGCTTGACGCCCGCAAATGTATGCGAGCCTTCGCCGGCCACCTGACCTTCGCTGTCTACGATTACCGCCCCTACGCAGGGGTTGGGCGAGGTTAAACCAATGCCTTCACGGGCGAGCTCAAGTGCCCGGCGGAGAAAGGCTTCGTCGCGCTCCCGGCTGCTGGTTGAATCGTGCTGTGTGGAAGCTACCGCGGGCCTGGGTGGCCGCTTCCGGGATTCGCGCTTGACCGTTTTCTTGGAGGCCATCTTTTTTGGAAAAGCTGAAGACAAGCTGTGATGCATTAGATGCATGTGCAGATCAGGAAAACAGAGAATCCACGAAATCCCTGGGATCAAAGGGCAACAGATCTCCGATCTTTTCGCCCACACCTACGTATCGCACGGGAACGCCCATCTCGCGAGAAATTGCGACCACCACGCCGCCCTTGGCGGTGCCATCGAGCTTGGTCAGCACAATGCCCGTTACTCCGGCCGACTGGGTAAACTGCCGCGCCTGCTGCAGGCCATTCTGTCCAGTGGTGGCATCCATCACCAGCAGGGTCTCGTGGGGTGCGCCTGGAATGATGCGCTGTGCGGTCCGTCGCATTTTCTCCAGTTCCGCCATTAGGTTGGTCTTGGTGTGAAGGCGGCCGGCGGTGTCAACGATGACGTAATCGGTGTGCCGGGAGGAGGCTGCCTGGAGCGCGTCATAGAGCACGGCCGACGGATCTCCACCGGCCTGGGTGCGAATCACCTCAGTGCCGGTCCGCTGGCCCCAGATTTCAAGTTGCTCGATGGCCGCCGCGCGGAACGTATCTGCCGCGCACAGCAAGACTGTCTTGCCATCAGAACGTAAAACTTGCGCCAGCTTGCCGATGGTCGTGGTCTTGCCCGTGCCGTTCACGCCGACGACAAGAATCACTTCCGGCGTCCCCTCTACCTTGGATACCGGTTGAGAATCCACCGCAGCCAGAATCGCGAGGATTTCTTCTTTGAGCAGTCGCTTGAGCTCATCAACATTTTTGATCTGCTTGTAGTCGGCCTTTGCGCGAAGTTTTTCCAGGATTTCGTGAGTAGTGCTGGTACCCAGGTCCGCACCGAGGAGGATGGCTTCGAGGTCGTCCAGGGTGGCCCGGTCGATTTCCTTGCCAAAAGAAACCACCTCTTCGATACGCTCGCTCAGGTTTTCCCGAGTGCGCGTCACCGCTTCCTTCATGCGCTCGAGGAAGCTGGGTTTCTGCTGTTCGTCCAGGCTGCCAAAAAGGGTCTGAATCATGGAATTTGAGGACGGTGAAGTCCAGAGGTCAATTATAGCGGTCGGAGCGGCTAGTCCAGTGCTTCGCGCCCTTTGCGCTTAAAAGATTTTGAGCGGAAAGCTCGCCAAGGCAACGCAAAGAATGCGCAGAATGCAAAGAAAGCAAAGAAAGCAAAGAAAAACCTTGCGGTTGTGCGGAGGAAAGTTATCGCCCTGACGCTTCAGCCGCGGCGGCGGCGACATCTGCACGAGCTTCGGGCGCCGATGACGGTGTGGTTAGAGACTTGGCTGGAGACGCTGGCGCAGAAGGCGAGGCAGCTTGCACACTCGGCTGTTGTACGTGGATTTCGCCGCGTTCATAGATGGCGGCCAAGGCGGCAACCGCAGAGGGATCGAGCCGCTTGCCGGAAAGATTGTGGATGATGCGAAGGGCAGCTTCCGGATCATGCGCCTGCTGATAGGGACGGTTTGTGGTCAGGGCGTCGAAAGTATCGGCCACGGCAATAATGCGCGGCAGCAAGGGAATCTCTGCATCTTTCAAGCCCCGAGGATAGCCCCGCCCGTCCAGCGATTCGTGGTGCAGTTCGATACCCGGGATCATGTCTTTCAACTGGGCCACTGGGCTGAGAATGTTGGCGCCCTTGGTGGTGTGGGTCTTCATGATTTCGAATTCTTCCGGCGTCAGCGCGCCTGGTTTTTTTAGGATGCCATCTTCGATTCCGATCTTACCCACATCGTGCAGTTGGGCGGACACGCGCACGATTTCGAGGAACTCCTCGGGGTGTCCCATTTCTCTCGCGATCATCAGCGAGTAGCGCGTGACCCGGTCGGAGTGTCCACGGGTGTAGGGATCTTTTTCGTCGACCGCGCCGGCTAGCATCTGGATTGAGCCCATAAACAACTCGCGATTTTCCGTGGCAGCGCGCTTGAGGTCGAGCACGAATTGTTCGAGCTCCTCGGACATGGTGTTGAAGGTCGCAGCTAGTTCTCCGATTTCGGTGCGGCTGGCGAGCTGAACCCGCTGCGAGAAGTCTCCACGAGCGATGGCGCGGCTGGAGGCGGTAAGAACTTCCAGCGGATTAGTGATTCGGCGCGCGGCAAAAATGCTTATGCCGATGCTGAGCAGGATGGCCAGCAACGCCAGAAGGCGCGCTGTGCGCTGCATCTCGAATACACCGCGGTAAGCTTCATCCCGCGGCTTTTGGACGATCACGGCCCAATCCAGGTTGCTGACCGGGCTGTAGGTGCCGAGCATCTGGGTGCTCTTGTTGCCTGCGGTGACTCTGAACTCGCGAGTGGCGGCGACCAGCTGCGCCTGCCCACCTTGCTCGAGGAAGTTGCGTACGATTTCCGAGTTGGTCACATCCTGCCCGGTAGCGTACTCGGGAGTCGCGCCGGCGACGAGCCGGCCCTCGCTGTCCACAACATAAGGCGTGAGCCCGCCGCGGTTGACCTCTTGCAGGCGGCGGATCAGGAACTGCAAATCCTCCACCGCCCCGATCATGCCCAGGAATCGACCTCCGTACATCACGGGAGTGCTAACCAGCATTACGGTGCGCGCGGACTGGCCGCTGCCCACCACCAGGGCCTGGCCACTGTAGGCTCGGCCTTCACGGGCGGCATCGTAGGCACGCACCAAGTCACGCTGCAAAAAGGCGTCGGGAGCGATGCGACCAGCCGAAATTCCCTTGGATTCCGAGTTCAGCAGCGTGGCATAGGCCAGATCCGGGGAAGAGGACACGAAATGTTCCAGCAGGGCGCGCAGTTCGGGCGCTTCCACGTGTTCGGCCGTGACGTCTCCGCCACTGGCCACTTGCAGGGCGGAAGACAGGTTGGCCAGTATCATGCGCAGTGATTCCTGGTGCTGCCCTATGTCGTCGGCGAGGGAGCGCGTCACTGTGTTTTGCAGCAGCCGCTCGTTGGTGATCAGGCGCTCACGGTTGATGGACTCAACCTGTTCCGAATAGAAATACATCGGCACTACGCTGATGAGCGCAAGCACGCTGAGGATGACGTACAAGATGGGGACGCGAGCTGGTAGGGGCAGTTTCAAGGACGAATGGCTCGGCCGCAGCTTTCGCCCCGGCGTGGCGTTTTTACAGACTTCCTTAAAATTTTACTTTGGAGGATGATCCGCGAGGCCAAGATCGACGGCCATGTCTGTTACCAAAGTACCTGGGGATTCGTGGCACAAGCGCAGGCAGGAGAAGCGGCAGCCGAGCAACCATCCGGCCTAGTTGTTATACACCACGAAGATGTTTCCACCGGTCTGGTTGCACTGCGCGTCCACGGTGTTGTCCGAATTGATCTTCAGCGTGCATTCGGCGCCGGCTGTGCCGGCCACGGTTGCTGTGGGATTGTCGGGGGTGGCGAGTCCGGTTTTGGTCTCATTCCCAGTGGGCACGGAGAGCACTGCCAGCACGATTTTCCGATAACTGCGAGTGTGTTGCGGACCGATAACCGAGAAGCTCTCGACCATAAACCCCGTCTTACTCCCCTCGCTGCGGCTAACCGCAGTCCGGGCAACCAGGCAGTTCACGCTTGTGACCATCTGCTTGGTGGTGGCGGCTGGAGTGGTATATGCGACCTTGGGGCACGCCTGCGCCCCAGCCAGCGCCGAAAGACCAACCAAAAAGAAGGACAGGACAGGGAGCGGAGTTCGGGAACGAGTCATAAATGCATTGTCCCCGAAGGAAGGCCGCAAGTTAACGTTTCGAAAGAGCTGGGTCTAAAGTTTGGCCGTGGGTTGGGTTAAAAGGTAGAAGCCTAAGCGCTAAGAACGCCTAACAAAACCTCCACCCCCGCAGCTTGGCGTACTCTGCTTTGGCTTCCTCCAAGATGGGGATGTCAGGGTCGGCTTCTTTTCATTGTGGACGCTGGTCTCGCTGCGCCAAGAACCTGTTCTGGCACTGTTTCGCTGCCGATAGCAATCCGCTGAACTCAGGAGTTCCTCGGAAGTTCACAAGCAACGGGTCGGTCTGCAAGGCGGTGTAGGCACAATAATTGTTTTCAACGGCGCTTCTTAGCAATCGCAGAGCGGCATCCTTCTGCCTGCAGTAGGAGAGCACGGCTCCGACCCAATACCGAGGCTCTGGGTCAGCTCCCGCAAGCGCGGCCGTTTCGATCTTCTCAGCGGCTCCGTCCAATTGTGATGTCTGCTGGGGATCAAGACAGGCTTGAAGCAGATCACGACCCATTAAAGGAACGTCCGATGTCCTCTGAATCGTCTGGCGTGCCTCGGCCAGCTTGCCTTGGCCCATGAGAACAAAAGCTGTTTGCCTTGCTGCCCATTCCGAGCCTGCGTCGAGGCGGACGAACTCCATTGCCCTCTGTGGCTGATCTAGTTGCATAAAGGCCCAAGCGCACGAACGGAATTGATAATTTTCCCGATCCAAAGCCAGCGCAGTGTCGCACTCGTGTGCAGATTCCTCCAATGACCCGACATAGCGTAATACGTAGCCCAGAGCGAAATGTGCGTAAGCACTGTCAGGTCTGCGCTTGGCCAAGGCCGACGCTTCACTATAGGCATTTCCAATCTCGCCTCGCTCTGTCCGGTTAGTGATCAATCCTTGGGCTGCATCGATCAAGTTCGGATCGAGCGCCTTTGCTCGTTCGTATGCCGAGTCCGAACGCTTGAGCATTGCTTTCCCACCGTCGCCATACTGACCGTCGAAGTAGTAGCGCCGCCCCAGGGCCCCCCAAGCAGGCGCGTACCTGGGGTCAATGCCCACAGAATGCTCCAGCATCGTAATCGCCTCCTTGTTAGGAGCAACATCATGCGGAATCGCGATGCTGCGCAGATAAAAGTCGTAGGCTTCCTCGCTCTTGGGTCGAGTCCCCGCCTCCCCAGAGGCTGACGATCCTCCCAGCAGGGGGACAAGTCCTTGCCGAACTCTCGATGTGATTTGTTCCCGCATCGCAATCTTGTCCGATGCTGCAACATTGATGGTGTCTCGCCAGACGCTGCGGTTATTCGCAACATCCACCGCTTCTAGTGTGACCTCCAACTGGTCACCTTCCGTGTGGTAGTGTCCCGTTACAATGGAGGTTACTCCCATCTCCCGACCAGCTTGTTGCAAGTCCAAGTTCGGCCCGTTGTACTTGCTCGTTGTGGCAAATGGGCGAATCGAGAATGATGGCACATAGCTCAGCGTATTCGCAATTTCATCCGGCAAGGCGAGCCTTAGAAAATCAGTGTCCTTGTCGGAGCCCGCATTCTGGAACGGCAACACCGCGATATCCCTCGGGTTTCCAGAATCAACGGAGAGGACGGCGGGATGCCGAGACGGCCAGAACAAGAGGACCATCACGATTACGGCGATAACGCCAACAGCCCCCGAAGCGACCCAGCGGAGCCGTGTTTTGCGAGAAATGGGTGCCGACTCAGTCGCAGCCGCCGACTTATCAGAGTCCGTGTCCCGCTTCAGCCGTTGCAGGTCGGTTCTAACATCGGCTGCATTCTGGTAGCGCAGGTTGCGGTCTTTTTCCAGAGCCTTGTTGATGATGTCTTCCAGCTTGGGCGGCAGGTCGGGATTCAGCCGCACGGCAGGCGTTGGAGCCGCGTCCAGAATGGCTTTGAAGATGACTCCTGAGCTTTCCCCACGGAATGGCAGCGTCCCAGTCGCCATTTCGTAGAGAACGGCACCGAACGAGAACAAGTCCGTGCGTGCGTCCAGTTCTTTGACACGGACTTGCTCGGGAGACATGTAGGCGACCGTTCCCAGCGTCGTTCCGGGACTGGTGAGATGTTCCTCGGCGACAGTTGTAGCGGTTTGAGTATTCTGTGCGGCTATTTGGCTGGCAGGAACCGCAACCTTAGCCAACCCGAAGTCGAGAATCTTGGCGTGCCCATGCTCGGTTACAAAAATGTTCGCGGGCTTGATGTCGCGGTGAACGACGCCCTTGGCGTGCGCCGCATTCAGCGCATCGGCGATTTCGATGGCGAGCGATAGAATCAACTCGGTTTCCATCGGTCGGCCAGCAATACGCTGCTTCAGCGTTGCGCCGTCCAGAAACTCCATGGCGATGAAAGAACGACCGTCGTGCTTGCCGATTTCGTAGATCGTGCAGATGTTGGGATGGTTGAGGGCAGACGCAGCGCGTGCCTCCCGCCGAAATCGTTCCAAAGCCTGTGGGTCTTGGGCTAGGTCTTCAGGAAGAAACTTCAGGGCTACAAAGCGCCCAAGTTCCGTGTCTTCGGACTTGTACACAACACCCATACCGCCGCCCCCGAGCTTCTCGACGATGCGGTAGTGAGTGATGGTTTCGCCGATCAATGAAGGGGCCGCTGCGTGAGCGACCATAGTAGGGGGCCAAACTGCGGCAAGTCAACGCATTGGCGGGCGAAGGCGAGTTTCAACCCGCCACCCAATCGGCTCGCTGGTCTGGCAAGCGAGGTCTGCCTCCGTCGGGTGTGCGCGGTGAGGGTGGCAGCAGCGGTTGAATCAGATTCCACAAAGCATCGGGAAGCAAAGGAGTGCTCATGGATTGAGCATCCTAGCACTGACGGGAACTGCTTTCCCATCCCTGCGATGGTAAGGACGGGGTTTGTTAGGCTGTCTAAGACACTTCGCTCTTCGCGCTGCGCGTCATCAGATCCTGGATGGCAGCGGCAGGCGGCTTGTCGTGATGAAGAATCGCGTCCATCTGTTCGATGATGGGCATCTCCACGCTGCGGGCGCGAGCCAGTCCGACCGCGGCCTGAGTGGTAAAAACGCCCTCGGCAACTGCCCCGTGCATGCCCGCGATGATGTCGTGCAACTTGCGGCCGCGGCCCAGTTCGACGCCCACGCTGCGGTTGCGGGAGAGGCCTCCGGTGCAGGTGAGCACCAGATCGCCGAGGCCGGCCAGCCCGGCCATGGTTTCCGGGCGACCACCGCAGGCCACGGCCAGTCGTGTAATCTCAGCCAGACCGCGGGTGATGAGCGCGGCAACCGAATTGTGGCCGAGTCCCAGCCCGTCACACACGCCGGCGGCGATGGCAATGACATTTTTCAGGGCGCCGCCAAGCTCCACGCCCGCCACATCGTCGTTGGTGTAAACGCGGAAGCGGGGATCGCTGAATTCGCGCTGCACGGTTTCCGCCAGTTCGACGTCTTGCGAAGCAACCGCGATAGCGGTGGGATCGCCCCGGGCAACCTCTTTGGCGAAGGACGGGCCACTGAGCGCCCCGATGCGCGGCGAAAAACCGCTTCCTGACGCGGTGACCTCAGCGACAACCTCAGTCATGCGCAGAAGCGTTTTCTCTTCCAGACCTTTGGTCGCACTCACGAAGAGCATGCCAGGCTTCAGGTGCGGCCGCATGTGTTGGAACAGGTAGCGGCAATGCTGCGACGGCATGACACTGACCACAATTTCCGCTTCGTGCAGAGCTTCCTGCAGACTGCCGGTCGGAGAAACGCATTCTGGTATGGATTGTCCGGGAAGAAACAGTTCGTTGACGTGGCGACTCGAAATTGAATCGCGGACTTCTTTTTCGTGCGCCCAGAGCTGAACCTGGTGGCCGCCTCGCCGCCCAAGAACGACGGCCAGGCCAGTCCCCCAGGCGCCCGCGCCGATGATTGCGACCCGACTCATCCGCGTCTCCACTGAAAACGGGGTTCAGTCCCAGCCAGAAGCCTGCGGATATTCTGGTAATGCTTGGCAATGATGAGGACAGAAGCGATCGTCATCACGCCCAGGACTTGCGGCGCACCCGCGTAGTCGTGCAGCAACCATGCCAGCAGAGGGAAGAGTGCGACTGCCACGATTGAGCCCAGAGACACAAAGCGAAACATCAGCACCACCGCCACAAAGACTCCCACCGCGACGAGCAGCGCCTTGGGTGCGAATAAGGCAAGGGAGCCTAGGCCGGTGGCCACTCCCTTGCCTCCGCGGAATTTAAGCCATACAGGGAACATGTGGCCGAGAATGGCCAAGAGAGCAGCCGTGGCGGCTCGAATATCGACTACTGGCGACAATGTGGTCCAGACGTGGTCGGGGTACCAGGGGACATTTGTATAGGCCCATCCCACAATTTCCTCTCGGCTGAGCACAAGTGAGACCATCACCGCGGCCGATCCCTTGAGAGCGTCAAGCAGTAGAGTCAAAACGCCCAGCGCTGGCGACGAGCGGGCTACATTGGTCGCGCCAATGTTCCCGCTGCCGGTTAGTCTCACATCCTCCCCGCGAAACACACGCACCAGAATCAGACCGAAGGGGATCGACCCCAGCAGATAACTCAAAGAGGCGGTAAGGAGGAACACAGTCATGGTTTTCTTGGATTACGGGGCGCGAGCCCTATGTCAATCCGAACTGCCCAATCTTTGTGTAGCGCGACCCGCCGCGTCCGAGTTGACTCTCGTAAAGAAAGAACTCTCGGGCGGTCATCGTACCAAACTCAGGTGCAGGCATCGCAGCCAATCTCTCCTGCAGGCGCTGAAATGACTGGTTGGGAGCGTCGCCCTTACGCCAGCCAGGCACGCCGGAGCCGCCTCGACGCGCCAAAGTGAGATGCGGACGAAAAGCATGCTCTTCTCTTGGGACGCCAAGGGCAGCCGTGGCCTCGTCCACTGATTTCGCCAGGGCGGCAAGCTGCGGGCCAGCCTCGACGCCAACCCAGAAAACACGCGGCGTCTTGGCCGTGGGAAAGAACCCGTAACCGCGAAAGGAAAGCTCAGTGGCGCCCGCGGGAATGCGAGTGAGAGTCTGCTTGATCTCCTGCACTTCCTCCGCTGATTTGTTGCCAATGAATTTCAAAGTCACATGCAGCGACTCAGAACGAACCCAGCGTGCATCCACGGCGAATCCACGCACCCCTTCCATGAAAAGTCGCAGGCGCTCACGGATGGCGTCGTCGATATCGACAGCAATGAAAATCCGCATAGTCAATCTTCACTGGTTGGCCTTCAGTCGTCAGGCACTGCCGAGCTTCGCTCGGCTGGACAGCCGGGGGCGGCTGTCGCCACGTGGCTTTTGCTGACGACCGACGACCGCAGACTGCTCTACATCAATTTTCTTCTGATCATGTCCAACGCCTGCTGGCTGGCGTACCACCGGATTCGTTTGCGGTCGCCGGGGAAATTACGTTCGACGACTTCGGTTCCTTTTTCGCTCGCAAGAGCATGGAAGACCAGGCCAACCGGTTTTTGCTCTGTGCCGCCGGTTGGCCCAGCCACGCCCGTGATGCCAATACCGAGCGTCGCGCCGCAGCGTTTGCGAATTCCCTCGGCGAGAGCAGCGGCCACCTCGCCGCTGACTGCGCCGTGCTTTTCGAGCAGCTTGGCAGGAACATCGGCGAACGCAGTTTTCAAACTGTTGGAGTAGACTACCGCCCCGCCTAGAAAATAACGGGAGCTGCCGCTGACTGACGTGATGCGTTCCGCCAGCAGGCCGCCCGTACAGGATTCGGCCACCGCCAGCTTGGCATTGCGCATCTGGAGGTAGTAACCGACGATCTGCTCCATCGAATCTCCGTTGTCAGAGAAGACCGCATCGTCGAGTTCTTCTTCGATTTCCTCCGCCAGCTGGTCTACACGCTGTTGCGCGGCCTCAAGAGACGCGGCGCGAGTCTTTAGGTGCAGCTGGATTTCTCCCGCTCCCGCAAGAATCGTGGTTTGAACGTCGGGGTAACGCTTGTAGATGGGCGCAACCCGGGCATCGCACTGCGATTCCGCCATCAATCCAACTTTCAAGACCCGGGTGGCGATGAATTGCGGCGGTAGCTTGGCCCGCAGACGGTCCATGCACTGCTCGTCGAAAAGCACCTTGATCTCATGCGGCGGTCCGGGCAGCAGCACGATGATTCTCTCCCGCCCTTCATACTTACCGCTGATCCACTGCCCCGGCGCGCTTCCGTTGGCATTGGGCAGACTCACCGCACCGGTAATCACGTCCGCCTGCTTGAGGTTGTTCGGAGACATTTTCATGCCGCGTGACGCGAAGCGGCGTTCCAGACCGGCAACAATTTCGGGATCGCGGTGTAGCTCCAGACCCAGCGCGTCGGCCACCGCTTCGCGGGTAAGGTCGTCTTCGGTTGGTCCGAGACCACCCATGAAGATCACAATGTCGGCCCGCGACAGGGCTAGAGTCGCCGCTCCCGTGAGGTGTTCGCGGCTATCTCCCACAATGGTTTTGAAGATGACCTCGACCCCCAGCTGGTTGAGTTTTTCCGTGAGGTAGAGCGAGTTCGTATCCTGGCGGAACGGCGTCAGCAACTCCGAGCCGATGGCGATGATTTCGGCATTCACGGCTAAGAGTGTAAATGAAACCACAGAGGAGACGGAGGCAGACGAGAACAAGTCCAAAGCAGTCAATAGCTAGAAGCTAGAGGCGAACTCAAGCCGGTAAATCCGGAACCAACGGCGCACCCTGCACGTCCCACAGAAGGCGATGCACGGCGTTGGTGGTGGCCAGCACGGCCGAGCGGCCCGGTGCAAAGGCAAGACCCACCAGTCCGGGACCTGCAACTTCGAGCGATGCCTTGGCGTTGGGGGTGATTTTGACGATGCCGCGCTTGCCGGAGAGTGAAGCCGCCACGTAGAGATTGGCCTCCACGTCAAAGGCCAGGCCTTGAGGGCGCCCCAGTCCCCGGAAAAAGGTCGAAACGCTGCCGTGAGCGTCAATCTTGTACACCGAATCGAAGCTGGAGGTCGTGGGCCCGGTTACAAATAAGTCTCCGTCGGGGCCGAAGGCTAGGTGGTAGGCGGAGACGCTGGGTTCGATGGTAGCGAAAACAAAAATCTGGCGGTCTTTGCCGATCTTAAAAACCGTGCCGCTGCGATCGCCGACATACAGATTCTCGTTGGGATCGAACGCGATCCCGGTCGCAACGCCCATGCCCTCAGCATAGGTGGACATGGTTCCGTTCGGCGCCACCCGGTACACCGTGCCATCGAAGCGGGAAGAGACGTACATCTGTCCCCCCCGATCGAACGTGATGGCCGTGGCATTAGTCATGTCGGCCAGGAACGGCTTGACGTTGTAATTGGTGTCAATTTTGTAAATAGATACGGGTACCTTCTGCCCGCGCGATCCGGAGAACGTGACGAAAATATTGCCCTCGGCGTCGAGGGCAGGATTAGTCACCGGGTGCAGATTCTCCGCGATTGGGGCCGCGACCTTAATCTGGTGTGGATTGCTCGCCGCATCGTTCGCCGACACGATCACCGGTCCTGAGGATGCGCCAGGGGGAACGCGAGCGATCATAAAATCGTCGGAGCTGATGACCACCGCACCCTCAACCTCGCCAAACCGCACCCGGGGACGGCGCAACTCCTGGGGCCGCAGGCTGCTGCCGATGATACGCACCTCGCCTCCCGGCAAAGCGGCGCTGGGGTGCACGGCCTCAATGTGCGGGTGGCCATTGACGTTTTTCTTTCCCAGCAGTCGATCGGAAATTCCCATGAGCTCCAGATTTCTGACAGCACCTGGCGTTCGACTATCGTGACAGCAGTCCGAAGTGCAGTAGCGTTTGCATTAGGGCCAGGCTGTAAACACCGGCTCCGACGTCATCGATCACAATCCCCACGCCTTCAGGGAGGCGCTCGAGGCGGCGTACCGGAGGCGGCTTGACGATATCGAACACTCGAAAAAGTATAAAGCCCAGCAGCAGAGATTGCCACGCGATCGGCGCTGCGATCAGGGTGATGAGTTGGCCGGCAACCTCGTCGATCACCACAAACTGCGGGTCTTTCAGGCCGGTTGCCCGCGTGACCCGAGTCGCGGCAGGAATTCCGGCCATAACCGCAGTGCCAGCCAGCAAGGCCGCGGTCCAGGGTCGCCAAGCGGGTGTCATCGAGCGTGCCAGAACCCACCACAGCAGGACGGTTGCCGCCGACCCCCAGGTTCCAGGCCCCGGACGCAAGCGTCCGATCCCGAAGAACGTAGCCACAAGCGTAACCCAGAGAGGGGCGCGCGGGCGAGACGCCCTCGAGACGTCCGCGCTACGGTCGGAGGGCCGATCGGCGGAGGCGTTCGTTGTCGTCACCGACCGGGCACCGGTTTTCCTAGCGCCGGCGTCCCGACGGCTGTCGAGTGGGCGTCCCGCCCACCCTCACGATTCGTCATCTGATTCCCCGGAAAAACCTTCCATGGCATCGCTGGTGTCTTGCATCGGCGACGAGATGACGTATCCGCCACTGGCCCATTTGCCCAGGTCAATCAGGCGGCAACGCGGGCTGCAGAAGGGAAACTCCGCATCCTTGATTTTCACCAGCTTCCTGCAGATTGGACAGTGCAGTTTAAGGTTTCGCTTGCGAGCCATTTACTTCCTACACGATCCTGGCGACAAGATCGTAATCGTGGGCTTCAGTGACCTGGCAGCGGTAGAATTCACCCGCCTTCGGCTCGAGGTCCTCGGGAACATCGTTCACGAATGCCTTGCCGTCAATTTCGGGCGCGTGCATCGGGGTACGGCCTTCGAGCAAGAGATCGCTTTCTTCGGAGACCCCTTCGAGCACAAGATCGAATTCCTGGCCCACCAGGGCCTTCTTTTTCCGTTTGCTGATCTTTCGCTGAATCTGCATCAGGTGTTTGCGGCGGCGCTCGATCTCAGGTTCTGACAATTTCTTCTCCAGCGCGAATGCGCCGGCGCCGTCTTGGTCGGAGTAACCAAACGCGCCCATCCAGTCGAATTCGGAGTCGCGTACGAACTGGCAAAGTTCTTCGAATTCTTTCTCTGTCTCGCCGGGAAAACCGACGATAAACGAAGTACGCAGCGTGACCCCGGGAATCGTGCGCCGCATTTTCTCAATCAACCGCAGGAAGATATCGCCGCCGGCTCCGCGCTTCATCCGCTTCAGGACGCTTGGCGAGGCATGTTGCAGCGGAATATCAATGTATGAGCAAACTTTGTCGTGAGCGGCGATGGTTTCCAGCAGCCGCCCCGTGATCTTGTTGGGATAGGCGTAGAGGAAGCGAATCCAGCGCAGCGGTTCAATACCCGCCAGCTTTTCCAGCAGAAGCGCCAAGCCATCTTTCAGGCCAAAGTCCTCGCCATAGCACGTGGTGTCCTGGCCGATCAGAGTGATTTCGCGTACTCCTGCAAGCGCCAGCCGCTCCGCTTCGGCGACTACAGATTCAAACCGACGCGATCGGAACTTGCCACGCAGCTGGGGGATGATGCAGAAGGTGCAGGGATGATCGCAACCTTCTGCAATTTTGATGTAGGCCGTGTGTCGGGGCGTGGCTAGCACGCGTGGCGTAGCTTCATCGTAAAGGTAGTTGGGTAGATCGGCGATCGCGCCGTCCCAGCTCTCGCGCGAAAAACGGCCCTGAGCCAGGCGGGCCTCACCCTCGGGCCGTGATTGCAGAATATTGAACAGCGAATTTGAGGATGGCGCTGATGCTATGCCTGCCGCTGCGAGAATGGTTTCCAGTTCCCCTGTGCCCACCACCGCGTCAACTTCCGGAATGTTCTGCTGAATCTCGTTGCGGAAACGTTCCACCAGGCAGCCCGCGACCACCAGCTTCCGGGCGCGGCCGTTGGTCTTGTGCTTCGCCATTTCCAGAATGGTGTTTACCGATTCTTGCTGGGCGCTGGCGATGAACGAGCAGGTGTTGACCACGATGACGTCCGCTTCTTCGGCGCCAGAGACCAGAGTCGCCCCGGCCTGCACCAGCATCCCCATCATTACCTCGCTATCGACGAGGTTCTTTGGGCATCCCAGGCTTACAAAGCCCACCTTGGTAGGTGCTGGCGTTGCGCTTTCGGTCGCGCTATCGACGGGTGGCGATAAAGTTTTTACAGGCATGCAATCTCTAGATTTTAACACTGTTGCCGGATTGCTACCGGTGGCCAAGTCCGCGCTAACGGAAGCCTAGCTCACCCAATTCCGGCGCGTCCCCGTCAGCGGCGGCGGACCGCCGAAATCTCTTCATACAGCTGTGGCAGACGCCGCACATGCTCGACCGAGTCGTCGAAGCGCGCGCTCTCGTAGTGCCGGGTAAATTCCGCGACCTTGGCGCGAACAGCAGCATCGTCAATCAAGCGGACGAATTCTTCGGGCGTCTGTGTGGGTGACTTATGCCAGCCGCGCTGGGCGACGATCTTGGTCATCCGTTGGTACCAGATAGTAGCCGCCCGGCGGGGAGACTTCTCCGGCCGCGCCGCCAAGCGCCGCCGCGCCAGCGTTTGCCAAAGCAGCCGCGCGTTTACCGCCAACAACAGCAGCAGCGTGATTAGTACTCCGGCAATTCCCCAGCGCACTGGCGACCCGGCCATGGCGCTCTTGGTGCGGCGGGTTGCCGCCAGTAAAGTTTCGTAGTGACGGCGCCACCAATGTCGCGCTAACGAAACCAATTGGCGGCTCCCGCTTCTTGCGCCGAGCGCCAGCGCTTGCTGATGACCGGCGTCATAGTTGACTACCCAGTCCCGCCAGAAGGAAGCCATGGCATCGACGTAAAGGGCCAGGCGGTTCCAACCAGTGCGGACCGGAATGGACCCGCCTGGAGTGGGATCAAAAGCGATCCAGCCATGGCCCGGGAAGAATACTTCCACCCAGGAGTGGGCGTTACTGGCCCGGACCACATATTGAGAGGTCAGGTCATTAAATTCGCCGGTTCGGAATCCGTTGACGACGCGGGCCGGAACTCCCAAACTCCGCAGCAGAACGGCCATGGAGGAGGCGAAGTATTCGCAGTGTCCCTGTTTGCGCTCGAAAAGGAAGTTGGCCAGCGGATCATGGGGCACGGTGCGTGACAGTTGCAAGGTATATTCGAAGTGAGTGCGAAGATAGGTTTCGACGGCGAGCGCTTTGTCGTAGTTGTTGTCCGCCGCGGCGGTGATCTGTTTCGCCAGCCGGGGGATGCGAGGATCGAGCAACGGCAACCTCAAGTAGCCCGGGTCCAAATCGGAGGGATAGGTGCGATCGGCGATCCGCAGCTCGGTGGCCCCTGGTTGCGCAATATCAGAAGTCGCCTGGTAGCGCCCAACCGGATGCTCACTATCCAGATCGAAAACCGCACCACCGTCGTCCACACCCACGTTTCTGTAATTGCCTTCCAGGTCTTCGGGAGTTGCCGCGAGAAAGAAGACGTTTATGCCCACAGGTTCCATCAGTACCCGGTAGTGAACTGGCCGGGACGACGCGCCCTGGACATTGCCAAACTGCGACGGCAACACAATACGACCGTCCAGTTGGGGAGACAGCGAGCGCTGTCCGCGATTATTCGACCAGTTCCGGCCGTCGAACTTGCTGAGCGTAACCCCGCGCCACTTCAAGTCGAAACTGCCACGCTCGTCTCCGTCAATCTGAATGTGCATCACCACCGAACTGGACTGCTGGATCTCGCCAATGCGTCCCAGCTCGACCTGGTCACTGAAGCCGGTAGAAATTTCGCCACCCGGAGCATAGGCGCTCAGATAACCTGCGGAGACTCGCGGCAACACAAAGAAAATAATAGCCGCACCCAGCAGAATGCAAAGCACCAGGACCGGGGAGGCGACCACCAGCGAGGTCGCCATGCGGCGGGACATCCTCTCACCGCTCCATTGATCGGAATGGTGATCCCAATCGCGATGGGAATGGATTGCGGCTTTGGTGGAGATGTGCCGCATTTCCATCAGGATCACCGCGACCACGGCGGTCAGCATGAAGCCGGCCAAGCCCAGCAGGAAAACGCTGTCCACCGTGAGCAGCGCGGCCGCGAGCACCATCAGAAAGGCGATGATGGAGAGGAAGTAATAATCGCGGTCCCGATGCGCCGAAAACAAACGCACTACCATGACGAACAAAACCAGGTGTACGGTCGCGTTGAGAAACCCGCCCGAGAACAGAAAATAGTCCGCTAGGTAAAAAGCCAAATAGCCCAGCGTCAGAAACGAGGTCCAGCGCTCCGCGATCAGCCAGTTGCGACCCCTGATCAGCAGGTACCCGCGAATCAAAAGAGCCGCTATGACCATTAACACCGTGATGGTACCCAGTCGTGCGGTGAAAGCTAGAGTCCCAAAACCGGTGAATACAAGCAGATAGAGGGCAACCTGAAAGTAGCGCTGCATGGCTGCAGGCGGCGGAGCTTTCGTTGACCGCACGGTGTCGGCGGAAGACATGAATGCCTCCCATTGTTCGCTATGTCGTCAAAGAAGGGAAGAGTACTGAGGGCACTTTGTAGAGGTGGGTCGTCAGTCTTAGGTCGTCAGCAACTAGCACTTAGCAACTAACCGCATTGGGCTTATCCAGAGGGGAAGCCCACCCACCGCAAAGCGGGCCTGAAAATGGTGCTGACGACCGACGACGGAGGCGCAATGTTAGAATCAAATCCGGTCAGGCATCGGTCCCGCGCGACGCATTCCCGCCAACCCCGCCAGGTCCGGAAGGAAGCAACGGTAACGGGCTCTTGCGTGTGCAGTGGGCCTCCGGTGCCTGGCTTTTCTCCGAGGCGTTCACTTTTTCCGCGCGCGCGTCCCATCGTGATTTCCTGCGACCAGAGATCCTTGGTCACCAATTTCCCGGGAAATGGCCGTCCTGCGAGTGCTCATTTGAGCGCTGAAGCCGGCATCTAATTGGAAAAGGGCTTAGCTCCTGTCGAGCGGACATCTACGAGATCACCGGCTGCAATTAGTAGCTGCTGATCCGCAGAGCCAAGCAACCCGAAACGGTGGAGAGTAGAAGCAATACCCAAAAATGGCTTTCAAGTTCCGCATGAGGGAGTCGACTATAGCAGCCACAGCCCTTGATCCTGCGCGGTCCAGTTATCCCCAAATAGCCATTTTGGGAGACCGCTCTTACGACCCTCTCCCCCCGTACCTTGCTACCCCACAAAATTCAATATCGGAGTCGAGAAGTTTGCCAGGTTCGGGAAAATGGTTGCCAAATCCGCCGTCGGTACGCCGAACCAATTGGCCAGAGTTCCTGCGTACTGGTCGAGTGAGGTTGTCGGAATCCAGCGCCCTTCGTCGGTAGCGTCGTCGGGGCCGGCCAGAGCCAGAGTGGGGAACTTGCCGTAGAAGTCGCCGCCGTGGACCGCTCCTCCCATAATCAGATGGTGGCCGCCCCAGGCATGGTCGCTCCCGGAAGTGCTGTCAGGAGCGTAGGTCCGGCTGAAGTCGGACAAGGTGAAGGTGGTGACCTGAGAGGCCGCGCCGATCTCCGCCGTCGCCTGGTAAAAGGCGCTGGTCGCCTGGCTGAGCTGGGCGAACAAGTTGTCCTGCGCGCTGAGTTGATTGCTGTGCGTATCGAAGCCGCCGATTGAAACGAAGAAAATCTGCCGCTGTACTCCCAGCGCGGAGCGAACGGAAATAATCTGCGCCACCTGCTTGAGCTGCCCTGCCAGGCCGTTATTGGGGAAAGTCGTGGCCAGGGTTGGACCTGAGGCAAGGGCGTCCGCCAACGTTTTGCTGTCCTGAAGGGCGTTCGTGGTTGTGGTGCTGGCTGACTGAATTAACGAGAGGCCGGTGTCGAATGTGAGCAGGTTCTGCAGAGCGGACAGGCGAGCCTGCGATTCGGCTGAGCTACCGAAACCGGAGAGCAGCCTGGTGGGGTCGCCGCTGGACTCGATCGAGCGGACGGCTAGGCCTTCGCAAAAAATGTTCGTTCCCGCCAGCGAAATGATCACCGGAAAGGTTCCGCCGTAGATGGATTGGATCTTGTCCGCGGTTCTTCCAGCCCATCCCGTCTGGCCGCTGCCATCGAGTGCAGCCGTCTGCATCTGCGCCTGCTGATCTTCGTGCGAGAAAAGATTCCGCGGAAGCGCGGCCTGCCCTTGTTGAAATTGGGCGCGCGTGGTCGGGCGAACCAGTGTCCCCACATTGGCCAACACCGCCAGATGTTGCTGGTTGAACAGAGATTGCAGCCCGGTGAACCGGGGATGAAATCCAAAGGGCGAGCCCGCGCTGGAGGGATTGATCGGTAGCAGGCCAGCCTGCGGCAGGGCCAGTACCGAGCGCGTCTGCTGGTACGAAGCGTAGCCGCTGCTGCTGAGAGGGATGACCATGTTGTTGCTGTCATTGCCGCCGAAAAGAAAAACGCAGACCAGGGCTTTGTAATCCTGGGCGCTCTGGGCCAGCGCGTTCACCAGTCCGAACCGGTTGAAACTGGCGGCGGCGAATCCGGCGGCCGCGGTGCAACAAGTCTTTTTCAGAAAGTCTCTTCTCGAGAATGCCATGGCTGATTCTCCCCTTTAGTGTTCGACCTGGAACTGCGATGAACTGCCAATCAGATAGAAAGCGGCTTTGGTACGCCGGGTGTTGTCGGAAATGCCAGAGAGCGTGGTGACCAGAGTGCTCCGCATGTCGTCCGATACCTGGCCGTGCAGCATCACAGCCGCAACGGCATTAATCAATTGATCCGGGACTGCGGCCAGCGGAATGTATCCCGAGAGGTCCACGGTGGTCGTGCTGCTCACCTGGTTGTAGATCAAACTGTTCACGAAGTTGATTCGAGAGATGGCAGTGCTGGTGTTGAAAATCTCGAATTCGGGGCCAATCAACGTGCTGCCCTGAATCGTATGATCGGGGTGGTAGAAGTTGAAGACGGTTGGTGAGAAAAATGGCGGCTGCTTCATGTCGGAAGCGTGGTCCGAGAGCCCCGCACCGTCTGTCACCGCGTTCAGGGCGCGCAATAGGTTGGTGATAAACAGGACAGGCTCTTTGAGGTGCCCGTCACTGGGCTGCGCCTGAGTAGGGTTGTCGCCCCGGCGTGCCTCGGGATCCAGCAGGATCGCGGTGACCACAGCTTTCAGGTCGCCCCGAACTCCACTGCCGTTGTCGCCGAACACCCCGGCCACCCGAGCTACGTACTCCGGACTGGGATTACTGGTCACCAATCGCTCGATGAGCTGCTTCGAAATGAATGGGCCCACGTTGGGATGATTGAAAATGTTTTGCAGAGCCGCCGTCATGTCTGCCTGCGTCGTGCCCCCGGCTGGCAGTGTGACTCCGTTCAGCAGCAGCTTCGCGCCAGTGTCGTGATGGCTGTCGAATGGGATCATCGGCCCGCCGTAGTATTCGGGGTTACGGAAGTGAGCGGTTGCACCCGGTTTGGTCGGATAAGTCCATCCCGTGAACGTATGGGCGAAACCCTCGATCGTGTCCTGGGTATAGGTCGGTATGGAATTGCCAGACCCATCCAGTTGTTGCGTCCCGTCCTGATTTAACTGCTCCAACCCGATCGAGAATAGCTGCATCACTTCGCGGGCGTAGTTTTCGTTGGGCGTCTGGCCGGTGTTGGGGTCGGGCTTGTCGTTATTCACCATGTCCAGGTAGTTGCCCATTACTGGACTCAGTGTGACGTCGGTCAGCAGCGTGGAGAAATTTCCAAAGGCGTCGTTCTGAAACATGTTTTGCCAGAGCACGAAGGCGCTGGGGTTGTTCACTTTTACCGCTGAGGACACCATGATCTGCGAGAGCCCCCAGGCCACCCGTTGCCGTAGCTGGTCTTGTCCAGTGAGGGCGTTGACGAAAAATCGCTTCTGAACGAATAACATGTCGTCATTCGTCCCAGGCGCGGGATAGGTTGAAGGCGCCCTCGCGAACTGCTCATTCAGGAAAGTTTGCATGCCGACGGCCTGAACATGGGACAGCGACTGCGGGTTAACTCCCCAAGTCGACTGTTCGAGCAGGCGCGCCGCCGCTGTGGCGCTGAGGGCGCTGGCTGGAGTTCCGACCTGCAGGGCAAACTGGTTCGAGGTGGTTGAGCCGGGATCGGGATTGATCACGGTGACCTCGACTGTCCCTGTCTGGGCACTGGTGGCGGTGCCGGTCGCGGTGAGCTCGGTGGAGGAGATAAATTTGGTAGGCAAGAATGCGCCCCCGAACGACACCACTGCGCCGCTCACAAATTTTTTGCCGGTGACCACCAAGGTGAAGTTGCCCACTGGAATGCTGGTGGGCAGCACGGTTGTGACCACCGGCGACGGATTACTCAGAGTCACCACGCCGGTGGAGCTGGCGGTTGTGTCGAGCAGACTGGTCGCCTGCACCGAGATGGTGTTGGGGTTCGGGATCGTAGCCGGCGCGGTATAGGTCCCGCCGGCGCTGATGGTGCCGACGGTAGGGTTGCCATTCACTATTCCATTGACCGCCCACTTTACCGTGGTCACGCTGCCTGCCCCGTTTACCGTGGTTCTGAAGTTAAAAGACTCGCCCAGGTGCACTTGAGCCGTGGCTGGAATCACGATCACTTGAACCTGGCCAGCGGCGCCCACCTGTACGTTCAATGAAGCTGTAGAGGTAATCTTGCCAGGGTCGGGATTCTCAACCGTGATCTTGACTGTGCCTTTTTGCGCGGTCGTTGACGTTCCGGTGGCCGTAAGCTGGGTGCTTGAGACAAAAGTTGTGGTCAGAGCCGTCCCTCCAAACACCACCTTGGAGCCACTCACGAAGTTTGCGCCCCCCACGGTGAGGGAGAAGTTGCCTACCGGAAGAAGGGTGGGACTCACGCTCTGGGGTACGGGAAGCGGATTCTCCAGATTCACTGAACTGCCGGCGGAGAGGGTTTTGTCGGCGACGCTGAGTGCCTCTACTTTTACCAAATTCGGCGTCGGGACGCTCGAGGGCGCATGATACATGCCTTTCGAGTCGATGGTGCCGAAGGTCGCGTTGCCGGCCATCACCCCGTTTACAGACCAGGCGACTGCCTGATTGGTGTTGCCGGTGACTGCGGCCGAGAACTGCGTCGTGTCTCCGGCGCGCAGCGTAGCGCTGGAGGGAGTAATCTTCACCGCGTTGGAGGCCGATCCCGAAGCCCCGACATTCATGCCACCGCCGCAGCCCGACCACAGGGAAATCGCGAACGACAAAACCATGATGCCGGTGAATTTCACGCGAGAAGAACTCTTCGTCCCAACCATCTCTGATCCCCTTTCCTGAAGATCCGAGCGCGAAGTAAACTTTGTTTGGCGCGTCGAATTCAGGGCGCCGCATGTTTTCGAGTGGCTGGTGAAGACTAATCAAACGTTGCCTGCCCGCGTAGGTCACCGGGGTTCCATTTCGGGACTGTGCCAATTCGGTTTTCGAGACTGTGCCAATTCGGGTCGTGTGCTGCCTTTCGGAAGCGATCGACGCGGCACTTTCGTCCCGCGATTCTTTGCCCAGGGACATGTACCCGGGTAACGCCGGGCTTGCCGGGAGAAAGTTGCCGTCCCCAGGGTGGAGTTCAGCAAACCTATACGCTACTTACGGTTGGACATTGCCGCAGCGGTGCGTCAAAATAACCAGTTCATTCCCAGATCAGGAGAACTCATCGAGTGAGCCAACTCGTGCGCGCCAAGATTACTGCCCTAGGCACCTACGTCCCACCCCGCCTGCTGACCAATGATGATCTGGAAAAGATGGTAGAAACCTCCAACGACTGGATCGTCGATCGCACCGGCATTCGCCAGCGCCACATCGCAGATAAAGGAGTGGCCACCAGCGACCTTGCGACTGAGGCCGCCAAGCGGGCTCTGGCGGAGCGCGGCCTAGCCCCGTCCGATCTGGACGCGCTGATTGTCGCCACGGTGACGCCAGATATGTTTTTCCCCTCTACCGCTTGCCTGGTTCAGCACAAGCTGGGTGCGAAAGGGGTGTGGGGGTTCGATCTCTCAGCCGCCTGTTCCGCCTTCGTCTACGCTCTACAGACAGGAGCGCAGTTCATCGCCACCGGCGTCCACAAAAAGGTCATGGTGATCGGCGCCGACGTGATGTCTTCGATCATTGACTACACCGACCGCACCACCTGCGTGATCTTTGGCGATGGAGCCGGTGCCGTAGTTCTGGAACCCGCGGAAAATAATTCCGAAGGCCTGATCGATTTCATCCACGAAGTGGATGGCTCGGGCGGATGCTCGCTCTATATGCCGGGCGGCGGAAGCCTTCATCCCGCCACCCAGGAAACCGTGGACAAGCGCATGCACTTCGTTCATCAGGATGGACAGGCGGTGTTCAAATTCGCCGTCCGCAAACAGACCGAACTCTGCGAGAAGATCCTCACCCGCAATGGACTGAAAGGGAGCGACATCGATACTTTCATTCCCCACCAGGCCAACCGGCGGATCATCACGGCCACAGCCGATCGCCTGGGATTAAAGGCGGAGAGCGTGGTTATCAATATTGATCGCTTTGGCAACACCACGGCTGGAACCATCCCTCTGGCGATGGACACGGCCCGCCAGGAAGGAAAGCTCAAAAAAGGCAATCTGGTACTGCTGGCGTCGGTGGGCGCAGGATTCACGGTAGGCGCGACCCTACTGCGCTGGGGGTACTAGCAGTCCACGTTTCTCCGGTTAGCCGCAATGTCGCAGCACCGCAAGGAAGCTTTGGGAAACGCGATTCGTTCCGCCGCCAGGCGTTATCGTGGTCAGGCTCCATATATGGATGAACTCAGACAAAGCCGAGTCCGCTACATTTTCGAAAGCGCTAATTTCGTTCGCGATCTGGGACTTGAACTCACCCAAATCGAGGACGAATATTGCGAAACTATCCTGATTCCATCCGAACGTCACCGGCAGCAGCACGGATTGATTCATGCCGGTGTGCTGGCCACCATGGCCGACCACACTTCCGGCTGTGCGGCGCGCGGCGCGGTGGGTTTGGATCAGGATGTAATCAGTGTTGAGTTCAAGATTAATTTTCTGCGCCCTGCCATCGCTGACCGGTTGCGTTGCCGCGGACGGGTCTTGCGCGCGGGCAAGATGTTGGTCGTATGCGAGGCTGAGGTGTTCGCCGAGAAAAATTCCGAGGAGAGGTTGGTCTCGAAGGCGATGGTGACACTAGCTGTAAAGCACGGGCAGCCCTCGTAACCTCGTCATCCTGTCCGTGATAACAATGGCCGCGGTCCATGAATTTGTAAACACCTCTCCACACCTGTCAGCAGCGGCCATTTCGGCCCCGCTTGGGGCAGTCTCCGGTTGGGCTTGGATGACAACCTCGGAAAAAAGTAAAGCCCCGGTCACCCGGCTTACGACTGTTTTTCCATCTTGTAGGTCGTTGTTGTGCCGCGCTGCTTATCCATGAAAACCACGGTTATCCACTTGCCATCCGAAGAAACCGTCATTTTCGCTACGCTCACAACCTTGCCATTCCGCTTGTCGGTTTCCTCGATGGTGTCGTTCCCGATTCGCTTCAATGAAACCATGGTATGGCCGGGGTCTCCCTGAATTGGATAGTCCTTGCCGTCAAACTTAGCGTCGTAGCTTTCACCGTTCGGATCGGACATTTTCAATCCATCCGATGCACCCTGGTAAGTAACGGTGAGGCCGTTGTCGGAGACACTATTTACCTTCTCAACGCGCCACGATCCCGACACCGCGTGGGAACCCGCCGGACCCTTGCTCACTCTGGTCGCGGTCAGCTCCCCGGTCACGGGTTTATCCTCCGTCTGGTCAGTAAATTTGCTCGTCAAGGTGTTTCCATCGGCGGACACCGAATCGGTGCCCATTAACATCGTCTTGCCGTCTTTCTTTTCCGTGATCTCGACAGAATGGTCATCCACGACCTTAACCGCAACCGTGTTGTAGTAAGGATGGCCGGTCACTTGCTGATCCGTCCCGTCGGCTTTGACATTGTATTTCGGAACGCAAGTTGAGCATTCATACATACCTTTGTTTAAGAGATAGCTATCGGGCTTCTTGGGAAATTGTGCCGTGTCCAGCTTGGTCATCCAAGTTCCGTCGAACGGACTCTGAGCAAATAGTATCGCCGGAAACAGCAGCAGCACAGCGAGTAGTCTTCTCATAGGACACCTCTCCTTTCCGTGTGAAGACAGGCAGCCGAGGAGAAAGTCGGCCGGGTCGAAAGGATTGTGGCTGCCGTAAAACGGGGACATTCTACACCCGGAAGGTTGGAGACTTGAACGGCTGGGACGCTGCCGCTGGCTAATCGTACTTCTCGCACAAGATTGATTTTCGGTCCCAGCCCAAGCCTTTTAGCAGGTCACGGTTGGCTTTGATCATCTTGTCCAGACCGCAGATGTAGGCGTGCATGTCCGTCCGACCTCGAATGATTCCGGGCACGTGCTCCTGCACGTATCCTCGCAAACCCTGCCATTCCGGCCCGCCACGGCTAAGCGTCGGCCAGTAGTGAAAGTTCGGATGCTGTTCGGCCAGGCGCAGGATCTCCTCGTGGTAGTAAATGTCTTTCGCGGTCCGATTGCCAAACACCAGCCAGAACTCTTTGTCCTGATGCCGGATCGGATCGGCCAGCAACCAATGCAGCATGGAACGGAACGGTGCGATGCCGGTGCCGGTTGCGATAAAGACGGTATCGCGCAAGGGCGGCCGCAGGATGAAATCGCCAAACGGACCCTGACAGCAGATTTCATCGCCTGCTCTCATGTCGCAGAGAAAGTTCGACATGAAGCCGTCCTGCACCCGGTTCAGACAGAGCGCAAAGCGGTGGTCGTCTCCCGGGGGGGAAGCGATGGAGTAGGCGCGGGTGATCTCTTCGTCATCCTCTTTGTTGGTCTTAAGCGACAACCATTGCCCGGGGACGAAACCAAACCTTGACACGCCCGTCAATTCGAATTCGAGGTGCTTGGTCTGCTCGGAGAGCGACCCAGAGCGAGTTAGACGCGCGGCGAAAGTCTGAAAGTTTGTCATACATGATCTAGATGACCGGGAAAGCCTCCAAGTCGCTGTTCGCGTTTCAGTAAACTGGCCCGGGGAAACAATTAACATTTTTTACTTGCCCCGTTGATGCGGCGACAAGACAGCAAAACGGCGATCGTACCTTCGATCGCTCCAGAAAGGGATTTGGCTATCTGGTGGTGAATGTGTCGTCGAGTCAGCTTGCGATCCACATGGTCGGAGTTGCCAAGGATGGCGACCGCCCCTTTGACACGGTTACGGTAGCTCTGGCAACCAATAGGGTGATTTAGTAGACGGTGCAACAATAAATCTGCCGGGCGAGTTCACCAATCCGCCCGGCAGACTCCAAATTTCAAGCTCCCCTACTCGACCGTCACCGATTTCGCCAAATTTCTCGGCTGATCCACATCGCAGCCGCGGCGCACCGCAATGTGATACGCCAGCAATTGTAGCGGGACGATTTCGAGGATTGGCAACAACTCTTCCGGCGCTGCCGGAACGTACAGCACGTGGTCGGCGGCTTCTTTGATGTCTTCGTCGCCTTCGGTGGCCAGCGCGATGATCACGCCGGAACGAGCCTTTACTTCTTTCAGGTTCGAACAGGTTTTCTCGTAACGGGTCATCGAGAGCGCATCCTTGGGATCGCGGGTCGCGATGATCACCACCGGCAGATTCTCGTCAATCAGCGCGTTGGGGCCGTGCTTCATTTCGCCCGCGGGGTAGCCTTCCGCGTGGATGTACGAGACTTCCTTCAACTTGAGCGCGCCTTCCAGCGCAATCGGATAGTGGATGCCTCGTCCTAGGAATAGAAAATCCTGGGAACGCGAGTATTCCTTGGCCAGGTCTTCACAATCCTCCTCGTGCGTAAGCAGGTGCTCAAGTTTGCCGGGGATGCGAGTGAGTTCCTGGATCGCTTCCTTGGCTTGCTCGGCGCTCATCGTGCCGCGTTGTTGGGCCAGGTAAAGAGCGAACAGATAAAGCGCGGTAAGTTGCGCGGTAAACGCTTTGGTGGAAGCGACGCCGATCTCCGGGCCGGCGTGGGTGTAGATAGTTCCGGCGGACTCGCGCGTGATCATGGAGCCGACCACGTTGCAGATCGCCAGCGTCTTCGAGCCTTTGGCTTTGGCTTCTCTCTGGGCGGCGATGGTGTCTGCGGTCTCACCCGACTGCGTGATCAGCATGGTGAGCGTATCGGGACTGATGATGGGATCGCGATAGCGCCACTCACTGGCGTAGTCCACCTCGACCGGGATCCGCGCCAGGCGCTCGATCATGAACTTGCCAGCCTGGGCAGCATGCCAGCTGGTTCCACAAGCTGCAATGTTGATTTTCTTCGCGGCTTTGAACTCGGCTTCGGTGATCTCCATCTCGTCGAGGAAGACGTGGCCGGTTTCCTGCGAAACCCGTCCCAGGGTGGTATCCCGCACCGCGCGCGGCTGCTCGTAAATTTCCTTGAGCATGAAATGCTTGAACCCGCCCTTTTCCGCCATGATCGGGTCCCAGGTAACATGCTGGACCTGGCGGACGACGGGCTGTCCATTGAAGTCGGTGAGTTGCACGCCTTCCGGCGTAATCACGGCCAGGTCGCCATCGCCCAGGAAGAACAGGTCTCGAGTGTGATAGAGGATAGCGGGCACGTCCGAGGCGACAAAGTACTCATCTTTGCCTAACCCAATTACCGCCGGCGGGCCATTGCGGGCGGCCACGATCTTGTCCGGCTCATCCACCGCAATCACCGCCAGGGCGAACACGCCACTCAGCTGGCCAACCGTCTTGCGGACGCACTCTTCCAATGACGGACGATGACCATTCGTGGTCTTCAGAAAATATTTCTCGACCAGATGGGCAATCACTTCGGTATCAGTTTCGGTGGTAAAGCGATGGCCTTCTTCAATGAGCTTTCTCTTCAGCGAAACGTAATTCTCGATAATGCCATTGTGAACTACGACGATTCTTCCGGTGCAGTCGCGATGCGGGTGAGCGTTTTCTTCAGTGGGACGCCCGTGCGTGGCCCAGCGAGTGTGGCCAATCCCATACGTACCGTCGAGCGGCTTGAGGCGAATGACCTCTTCCAGATTCCGCAGCTTGCCCTCAGCCCGGCGAATCTGCAAACCATCGCCATTGCCACACACGGCGATCCCCGCTGAATCGTAGCCGCGATACTCCAGCCGTCTGAGTCCTTCGATGATGACCGGGACCACCCGCTTCTTGCCAACGTATCCCACTATGCCGCACATGCGAACGCTCCTATTTTCGGCGGGGAGACCGAAGATGCTTATTGTGAGTTAAAATCCGGCCACTCCTTCGGAAGGCATACCACCCTGTCCGAAGATCCTGCCGAAGCAGGACGAACTGTCCATCACCGAACGGGGAAATTCGGTCAGTCCTCGAGGGAGAAACGAAATTCTTCGATCACCGGGTTAGTCAGGACGTCGCGGGCAATGCGCGTGACTTCTGCCTCGACCTCGCTCCGGTTCAGGCCGCCATCAAGCGTGAGCTCGAAATATTTACCCTGGCGAACCTCTTCCAACCCCTTACATCCCATTTTCTTGAGAGCACCCTGGATGGTCTTTCCCTGCGGATCCAGAACGCTCTTTTTGAGCGACACGTAAACGTAAGCTTTCATGGGGGATCGAAATCATTATACGTCAGAAATATTCAAGGCGGACCAAACCATAGACCTAGCCCATGCGTGTCAGCCGGGCATCCAGTTCAGACAGCGCACTTTCTAGCATTTGGCGATGGCGAGGATTTTGCACCGAATGAAGCTGCTGCAGGATGCGACGGCGGGACAGGTGAATCGCCTCTTCCTGCTGCTTCCGGGCAGCTTGTTGAGGCGTAAGTCGTTGTTTCGATTCGGCCTGCGCGATGGCCGCGGCTTGCTGCTCCTCCACCGACTTGCTCTCCCATCCTCGGGCCATGTGCTCGATTATAGCTTCCACCGAGGACTCCCGCCGCTCTCCTCGCGTCCCTTGAAACCATTCCGAGAGAACAGGTTGCCCGTTTGCCTGTTGAATAGTCGATCCCAGTCATCGCCAATTTGAACTTTGGACAAAAGCCCTTTGCAAGCGGGCAAGATTTGGGTTATTGTTCGCTGCGCTGGGCCGGGTTTCTCCGTCGGAAAGTCGTGGCCGCCAAGAACGCCTGGGATAAATTGGAGAAACGCGGGGATTCGAGATAATTTTGATGCACCTTCCTGAAGGTAAAATTGCCATCTTCGCGGCGGGAGCGAACCTGCGGGCTCTTCGTGAGCGGCTTGGCCTCACCATGCGCGAGGTGGAAACTGCCAGCACCCGCATTGCGGAACGACACTGCAATGATGAATTTGTCGTAAGCCCTAGCCGCCTGTCCGACATTGAGACCAAAGGATCGGTTCCCAGTATCTTCCGGCTTTACTCCCTCGCGGTAACTTATCGCTGTGACGTGCGCGAAGTATTGTCCTGGTACGGGATCGACCTCGGTCTGTCGGCCGCGGATCTGAATCTGAGTCTTCCCCCCCGATCCCACTTCACCGAAACTCAGCAGGGGGCGTTTGCGGTAAGGATGCCGACCCGATTGGATCCCGCGTTCGATCCTCGGCACAGCTCCAACTTGAGCCGCATGGTCGAGCAGTGGGGATTGGTGCCGCTGGCTCATTTGGCCAACTTCAGCAACGAGAAATATACCTATGGCTACATCGGCAGCGAGGATTTCACCATGTATCCCTTGTTGCCGCCGGGAACTTTTCTGCAGGTGGACGAAAGCAGAAGTCAGGTCCAGCAGAGGATCTGGCGCTCCGAATACGAGCGTCCCATCTATTTCGTGGAGACCCGCGAAGGGTACACGTGCTGCTGGTGCAGTCTGAAAGGCGACCAGATCGTGCTGCAACCGCATCCGCTCTCGCCTGTAGCCGTTAGAGTGTTGCGCCATCCGCAGGAAGCCGAAGTGGTTGGCCAGGTGGTTGGTATCGCGCTCAAGCTGGGGGAGTGGCTTCCGGTGGAATCTTTGCCGGATCCGAAACCAGAATCGAAAGAGCGTGTAGCACTGAACTGAGGTGCCGGGCGGAACCCCCGCTCAGGGCTTGTGGCAGCAAGGCCGGCATTTGGTTTCGAAGCTTCTCCATATACTCGCCCGCCGTCATCTGTAACGCCCCACTCGAAAGCATAACGTCATCGCGCAAGGCGCGCAGCGGAGTGCGCAGCAGTTTGAGAAATAACAGACGGTGTGCTTCCGCCAGCGCCTGCTGCGCTGCTTGCTCTCCATAGGCGCGGTTCAGTCCCCAATGCGAATAGCCGCCTGACTGCGCATCACGCAAGCTCGCAACATACTCGATTTTCCCCACAATTCCTGCGACGCCTGCAAGCGTCGTTCCTAATAGGTCCTCGAGAGCGGATCGCAATGTCATTTTTCTGATTTCACAAAACCGGATGGATTTCGGTTTCGTGCGGCATCCACAGACTTAAAGCCCAACTTACCACGGTTGAACCTCCCAATCCATTCCAAAAAAAGGAGTTCCACCGTGAAAAGACTGTTGCTTCTCGTCGCGGGCGCTCTGCTGCTTGCAGGCGCTCTTTTTAGTCCACTACAACTTAACGCGGACGGAGGCCCTGGGCCGCAATGTCCGCCAGGCCACATGTGCAAACCGTAATGCGCTCTGCCCTTCCCCCGGAACTGGAGGGCGCAAGCCACACTTCACGGGAATAGTGTTTGCGACTGGCTGGCAATCGGGTTATAGTTCCCGCCACGGCCATGTACCCTCACTCGTTTCTGTGGCATCTTCTTTGGCTTGCGCCCCGCGTCCTCCAGATATTTATTGCAGCCATCATAATCCGGCGCAGATTGGTTCGCGAGTTTCCCGTGTTCTTCGTTTACACCTTGTTTCAGGTCATCTCAGAGGGAACACTCTTTGTTCTGGACCACAATGCGGCGGTCTCCGGCTACCAATACTGGTATGTGTATTGGATCGGCTTAACGGTCAGCAGTGCGCTGCGGTTTGGCATCATATGGGAAATATGCTCCAACGTGTTCCGCAAGTATCCTGGACTCAGACGGCTGAATCGCTTCGTCTTTCGTTGGGCGATCGTGGTCCTTCTGTTCCTGGCAATCGCCATTGCCGCGTACGCTCCAGAGGATGGTACGTTCCATATCCTTTCCCGAAGTCGGATTCTGGATCTTTCAGTGAACGTGATGCAGAGCGGCTTGTGGCTGCTTCTGGTCGGGCTTTCCGCCTGCTTTAGGCTTTCTTGGCGGAGCTTTGCCTATGGCATTGCGTTCGGCCTTGGAATTTTCGCGACAGTTGTTCTGGCCACGCAGGCCACCCGGGTTTGGACCGGGTTCGTGGCTGGCTACGTGTTCGATTTTGTGAACATGGCAGCCTACAATTGCTGCGCCATCATCTGGCTGGTGTATCTGCTGGCACCCGAGACATCACACCGAACCGTGAAGGAATTACCGGAAAATAACCTTGAACAGTGGAACGCCGAATTGCAACGGCTGCTACTGCAATGATTCTTTCCTTCACCCTGGTCACGGTCGCGCTGGCGATTCTGCTTCTGCTGTTCTACCTCGAGGGCGGCCACCACTATTCCGTTGGGCGCATGGAGGATCTAGCTGGACGAACCCGGCCGGTTGACATCGACGCCTTCCGGAATCTCATGGATCCGACCGAGGACGACTTCTTGCGCGCCAACCTGGGTCCGCGGGAGTTTCGCGTAATTCAAAGGGAACGCACTCGATCCGCCATGGACTATATCCGGAACACCGCCCACAATGCGGCTTTCCTGCTGCGCTTGGGCGAGGCTGCCGCTCAGAGTGCAGACCCTCGCATCGCGCTGGCCGGCCAGCAGTTGGTGGACAGCGCATTGCGGCTACGAGCTTATGCGCTGCTCTCCAGCGCCCAACTGTACCTCCGAATGGCGCTGCCGGGGGCGCGATTCTCCTATGGCAAATTGGCCGACAACTACCAGCATCTCAGCGGTTTGGCGGGTCAACTGGCGCTTATGCAGCATCCCGCACAGGCGGCCAGGCTCTCCGCCCTGCTCTAATCCATCATTGTTCCCTCATTCCGTCCCACCATGCCACGCTTGTTCTGAAAACCAGAATTCCACAGGCCCGGGACGGAGAAGCCGGCCGGGACCACTTTTCCGGAAATAGGAACACAAAACAAAATTACCCATTGTCTAGGGCAAATCGCATTATACTTCCCCGGTTTGCTCGAGGGGGGGTGGGGGCTCGTGCAAATTGAGTTGGGACAGTCATCTCGAGACTGAAGCGGATCTTCGCCGTTACGAGGCTCTGCTCGATATGGCAGACCTGATGGTCCACCATCACAGCCTGCCAGAATTGTTTTTGGCGATGGCCGAGCGACTGTGCCAAGTCGTTGCCGCGGACGCTGCCCATTTTTCTCTGTACGATCCCGTCAACAACATGATGCGGTTGCACTTCTGGAGGGGCAGTGCGATCAGCCCGGCTCCGCAGGACATGGCGGTGGACGCATCACCCGCGGGGTGGGCTTGGAAAAACCAGGAACCGCTGGTGGTGAACGATCTGCTGTCGGAATCGCGCTTTCCTCTGATTATGAATGGTCTGCGCGAGCAAGGGCTGAAGTCCTATTGCTGGCTGCCCTTGACCACCGCGGAAAAGCGCCTGGGGGTGCTCGGCCTGGGCAGTTCGCGAGTCAATGCCTACACCGGAAGAGACCTGCGGCTTCTGGCGCGGGTGGCACAACTGATTGCGGTGGCGGTGGAAAATGCTCTTACCCGGGAAGCGCTGGTGCGGGAAAAGGAAAGACTGCAAACGCTACTCGAGGTCAACAACACGCTGGTTACGACCCGCGACCTGCAGAAGCTGTTTCCCGCGATTTCCGGTTTCATTCGCAGGATGATTCGCCATGACTTCGCCAGCGTGGCGGTTTACGAAGAGTCAGCTCACTCCCTGTCCTTCTACCCGCTGGATTCTCCTTTAACCGCGGGCTTGGCGGGAGCGGACTCGACCGCTCCCGTCAAGGACACTCCGGCGGGCCATGCCTTGATGGAACGGGAGACCAAGATTTTCACCCGCGACGATCTGCTGGGGATTCAATCCAGCTTCGTAACCCAGATGCTGGAACTCGGAATCCAGTCGCTGTGTTGTATTCCGCTGACCACGCGCAAAGTCGAACTCGGGACTCTGAATCTCGCTAGCCGGGACACCCACGCCTTCGCTCCGAAAGACATCGGTTTTCTGGAGCAGGTGGCGGCGCAAGTGGCGGTGGCGCTGGATAATGCCCGAGCCTACCGCGAAATCGCGGAACTCACCAACAAGCTGGCCAGCGAGAAACTTTACCTGGAAGAGGAAATCCGTGCCGAACTCAACTTCGAAGAGATAGTGGGAGAGAGCACCGCGCTGAAGAAGGTCCTGTCCCAGGCCAGAACGGTTGCGTCCAGCGATGCCACGGTGCTGATCCTAGGCGACACCGGAACCGGCAAGGAGCTGGTCGCGCGCGCGATTCATCGCATGAGTTCCCGGAAAGACCGGATCTTCGTCAAACTGAACTGCGCCGCCATTCCCACCGGTTTGCTGGAGAGCGAGCTGTTCGGTCACGAACGAGGCGCCTTTACCGGCGCCATCACCCAGAAGGTCGGACGCCTGGAACTGGCGGACAGGGGGAGTTTGTTTCTGGATGAAGTGGGAGATATTCCGCTGGAGTTGCAGCCGAAATTGCTGCGGGTGTTGCAGGATCAGGAGTTCGAAAGGCTGGGCAGCACCCACACCATCAAGGTAAACATACGCCTGATAGCAGCCACCAATCGGGATCTGGCCCAGATGGTGTCGGAAAAGGAGTTCCGCGGGGACCTGTATTACCGCCTGAATGTGTTTCCTATCCGCATGCCCCCGCTGACCGAGCGGAGGACGGATATTCCCACGCTGGTGCGGCACTTCGTGCAGAAGTTTGCCCGCCGGATGAACCGGCAGATTGAGACCATCCCCACCGCGACCATGAATGCGCTCGTAAACTGGGAGTGGCCCGGCAATATACGCGAGCTCGAAAACCTCATGGAGCGGTCCGTGATCCTGTCGGATGGACGGGTACTCAACGTTCCTCTGGCGGAGTTAGCTGGGGCTCGCGAGATTGCTGACAGCGATGGCACACTGGAAAGTTTGGAACGGCAGTACATTATTCGAGTGTTGCGCGAAACCAAGGGAGTGATTGCCGGCCCTCATGGCGCTGCCATGCGGCTAGGCATGAAGCGTACGACCCTCCAATCCAGAGTTTTGAAAATGGGAATCTCTCGCGCAGAATACGAGTGAGAATTCGGATATCTACCTCGGATTCAGACTCAGGCCAAGACCTCGATCCTCAAACATTTAAACATGGCAAAGTCTGGGCAAAGTTGAGGAGGTGCAACCGCCCACACGAAGCGTGGCCGCCTCGCTCACAGTCGAAGGACGGTCAAGACGCCCGTTGCCATATCGCGGTCTCAGTCTGGGGTCCGACGTCTGCGGTCCGAACGTGACGACCTATCGGCACCGTGCCGAGCACCGGCATACCAAACCCCTCCAAAATCAAGCCTTTACCTGTTAATACGCCCATGTTTGCCTTAACTTAGGGGAGTGGTTGTGTTTGGGCCTCTGGCTGCGATGAGACTTCATCGTGGCAGTTACCCGTGGGTGCAAGCGATACCGTCGAAATCATGTCAAGTCGCCACGATCCGGTTGGCGGACGAGATGTTGGACGCCCGGGAAGCGAGGATCGACAGTGTTGCTGACAGGGCGCGATCAAGAGCAGAATCGGCGCAACCGAATAGGAGCCCTCCCTTTCAGTGGACTCTGCCAAACCGTCGCGATTAGCGGCAACGGGGAGCTGGAGTTAAAGGCGTGTTGGGTACAGGCCGAGAGCGGGCAGCCAGACAAAATCTGTACTGATCCGCTCTACCTTTTCGTATGCGCCCGGCTGTGGCACCAGCGTGCGGACGCCGGCGCCGGCTGGGAACTTGTCCGGGGCTTGAAGTCGGCAGAACCGGGAGCCCGGGTTGCGACGGCGCTTCTGGCAGAAACCAAGAATTCGCAGTTGCGGGTTCGGGAGCTGCATCACGGGTTGGGCGGCCCCGGCACGCCCCGAAGAGTGGATTGAGACGAGAGGTTGGCGAGGTGGTAGCGACGATGAATACTCCCTACGGTCTGGAAATCATTGAGAATTGCGTCAGCTGCAAATTGAGGAAAGACAAGTGGTTTTGTGGCCTGTCTTCGGATGTGCTGAGATCCTTTAGCGCTTCCAGCCACTTGAGCACCTATCCCGGCGGCGCGGTCTTGTTCGTGGAGGGCCAGATGCCTCGCGGCGGGCTTGATACTGTGCTCGGGCCGGGTCAAGCTCTCGACGACCTCGCGCGACGGCAAGGTGCTCATTCTCAAGATGGCCGTGCCCGGCGAAGCGCTGGGCCTGAGCGCAGTAATTTCAGGCACGCCGTATGAACTGACGGCAGAAACAGCGGGGCCGTGCCAGGTGAACTTCATCGACCGCAACGCCCTGATGAGGCTCCTGGATAAGTACGGAGAATTGGGGCTGCACTCCGCCCAGGCTCTGAGCCGGGAGTTTCAGTCGGCGTACAGGGATATTCATGAATTGGTGCTGGCTCGCTCCTCGGCGGGCAAGCTGGCGCGGTTACTACTTTCGTGGAGCGCTGGCCGCGAGCGGGAGGGTGGAGCCAGCGAGGTTCGAATCCGGTCCAGTCTGACGCACGAGGAAATAGCGCAGATGATCGGTTCCTCGCGGGAAACCGTAACCCGACTACTGAGTGATCTCAAAAAGAAGGAGCTGATTCGTCTGGAAGGTTCAACCTTGGTGATCCGCAATCGAATTGCTTTGGAAGCGCTGGCTGCGTAGTAGTTGTTTGCAGCCCGTTGGGCGGCCGGAACTCCTCCAGACGGCCGCCTCCCCCTCCCCCAGAGAGGCTTCCAAGGCGGGTTGTGTGGCCGCGGGCGACTCGCCCGCGGCCACACTTACAATCCGAACAACTCACGCAAGCGCTTGGTCTGAGCCCGGCTGACGGGAATTTCGGTCTGTTTCTTATCGTCCATTCGCAGCTGATAAGAACTCTTGAACCAGGGAACAACTTCCTTGATGCGGTTAATGTTCACTAGGTAGGAGCGGTGTGCACGCCAGAAAAGATTGGGATCGAGACTTTCCAAGAGTTCTTCCAGAGTTCGGCAGTTGGACTGGCCCTCCATGCCATTGGGGCCGCCGGTCACAACTGTAATGACGCCCTCCTCGATGGAGGCGAATCCGATGTCTTTCTGATTGACCAGGAACAGCCGGCCGCCAGCCTTGATCAAAAGTTTGGAAGCTTGCGGCTTCTGCGACTCCAGCATTCGCACCAACGTTTCAAGTTTGTCCGATGAAGCACTGCCGGATTCCAGCTTGGCGCGCACCTTCTGCACCGATTGCGCTACCCGCTTCTTGTCGAAAGGTTTGAGTAGATAGTCGACCGCGTTAACTTCGAATGCTTTCACGGCATACTGGTCAAAAGCAGTGGCGAAGACGATCTTGGGCAGTGCGACTTTCTTGTCGAGCAGTTTCTTGATAACGCCAAAGCCATCGAGGCCAGGCATTTGCACGTCGAGAAAGACAAGGTCGGGACTATGCTCGCGGATAAGGTTGACGCCTTCGACCCCATTCTTGCCTTGGGCTACAACGTCCACATCCCCAACATCCTTCAGCAGGAAGGCAAGTTCGTCGCGGGCAAGCTGCTCATCGTCCACGATGACGGCGGACAGGGACATTCCTTCTCCTAACGGGCGCAATCAAAGTATATCGAGTGCGGGTTGAAAGTGCTACTCGAAGGTAACGCCCGAGGTCGCGCCTACGCCCCTCTTTGATGTCTCTGCGCGGATGTGCTCTGCGTGACGGCCTCGCATGCAGACCTTACCAGGCGTTAAACTGGCGGATCGATGAATTACATCTACGGGATCAATGCCGTTGCCGAAGCGCTGAAGGCACGAGGGCGGTCATTCGAATGGGTCGGCGTGCTGAAGGAGCGTCATGACCTGCGTCTGCAGCGCGTGGTGGAGGAATGCCGGCGGAACGGCGTGGCCGTACGCTTCCTGCCGCGCCCGGAACTCGATCGCATGGCCGGGAATAACTCTCACCAGGGTGTAGTGGCAATTACCTCCGCCAAGCAGTACAACGATCTGGATGACGTAGTTGCCGCCAAGCGGGGACAGTACTCGCTCATCGTCGTACTGGATGGAATTGAAGACCCGCACAACCTGGGGGCCATTCTCCGTACTGCCGACGCCTCCGGCGCGGACGGAGTAGTAATACCGGAGCGCCGCGCAGCGGGGGTGACCGCGACTGTGACCAAGGCGTCTGCGGGCGCGAGCGAGCACCTTCCCATAGCCAAAGTGACAAACATTGCGCGCACGCTGGAAGAGCTGAAGGAGAAGAACCTTTGGATCGTTGGGCTGGATGAGCGCGGTAAGCAAAATTACGATGCGCTCGACTACCACATGGATTGCGCCATCGTGCTGGGCTCCGAGGGCAACGGGGTCCACGATCTGGTGGCGAAAAAGTGCGACTTTCTGGTTTCCATTCCCATGCTGGGGAAGGTGCCGTCGCTGAATGTGTCGGTCGCTGCCGGAGTCATGTTGTACGAAGTTGTACGTCAACGCAAGAAAGGGTCGGCGGATACGAGATGAAGTATCTCCGTGTCCTCTGTGTCCTCTGTGGCTTGCTGGTTCATGCCTACGCCTTGGATCGCGAGGCCTTTACCTTCACCAGCTACAACCTGCAGGTTCGGATAGAACCGGAGCAGCAGCGGCTGGCGGCGCGAGGCAAGATTACCTTGCGGAACGATTCAGTATTGCCGCAGAAGAATCTGTCACTGCAGATTTCCTCCAGCCTGGGTTGGAGATCAATCCAGCTCGACGGTAAACTGGTGCCGTTCGATTCCCAGCCTTATACCTCTGACATCGATCACACGGGCGCCCTTTCGGAAGCGCTCGTGACTCTGCCCCAGGACGTCCCGCCGAAAGCGACGCTAGAACTGGAGGTTGGGTACGAGGGCGTCATTCCACTTGACGTAACCCGGCTGACACGAATCGGTGTGCCCGCGGAAGTGGCCAGGCACAGCGACTGGGACCAGATTGGCAAGTCGTTTACCGCCGTCCGCGGCATCGGATATGTGGCCTGGTATCCGGTGGCCACCGAGTCGGCGAATCTGTCGGAAGGGAACAGCGTAGAAGAGGTGGTCGGTCGATGGAAGGTACGACATACTGACACGACCATGTCGTTACTTTTCCAGTCCACGATGGACACGCCGATATTCTTCAGCGGGACGCCGGACGTGTTCACGGTACAAACGGACACAAACGTCGCCAAAGTTGCCGCTTTCAGTATGGTCCGTCCGGGCATAAGCGTCCCCACATTCGTGATCGCGAACTATCAGAAGCTCACGAAGGACCGACTAAGCATCCAGTATTTTTCGGGCCTGGAGGAGGCGGCGAGAAACTACGCTGAGGCTGCCGCGCAGAGTGACGTTCTCGTCCCCGTAGGGCGCGGGTCCGAAGGTCTACAGATACTGGCTCTGCCTGATCCGGACGCATCGCCGTTTGTTAGCCAGGGGATGCTGCTCAGCCCACTTCAGTCTCCGATGACCAATAAGGCGGAGTTGAGCGTCGTGTATGCCAAGGCTCGTCAATTGGTGGTATCGCCCCGCGCCTGGATTCAAGATGGACTTTCCCACTACGCACAGGTGGCGTTTATCGAAAGGCGAGCGGGCCGGGGAGCTGCCCTTGATTATCTAGGGTCGCATGAGACCGTGCTGGTCGAGTCTGAAAAACAGGAGAAATCCGCTATGGCCGACAGGACAGGCCGTGGTCCAGAAACAATTCACGCCTTGACCAATGCGCCTGATGACCTATACCTCCAAACGAAGGCAATGTACGTCTGGTGGATGTTGAGAGACATGACGGGCGGCACTCCGAACGGTGCTTTGCTCAGCTACCGAGCTGTCGAAGACAAAGATCCTGCATATATGCAGCGACTCATTGAGAAGGAGAGTCGCCGGGACCTGCAATGGTTTTTCGACGACTGGGTTTACCATGACCGGGGCTTGCCGGATTTCCGGGTAGAGTCGGTATATCCGCGACGGATATCGTCAACCGCATACATGGTCACGGTGTCGGTGGAGAATCTGGGAGAAGCAGGAGCCGAGGTGCCGGTTACCGTCCATGTCGCGGGCGGCGAAGTGACGAAACGACTCGAGGTCCATGGGAAATCGAAAAATGCGATCCGAATCGAGGTGGCATCTGCGCCGGTTGAGGTTGTGGTCAACGATGGCAGCGTGCCGGAGAGCGATATGAGCAACAACGTGTACAGAGTTGAAATTCCGGAGCAGAGCAATTGAAAATCTCAGATTGCAGATTGAAGATTGCGGGAGCTTATCGCGGTTGTGAGTTTCACAATCTGCAGTCTGAGATCACAGAATCTGAAATGCTTTTTTGTAGTTCGTGGGGAGGAAAGATTTGGCCTACATCCAATTTCTGGGCGCGGCTGGCACCGTTACCGGCTCGAAGCACCTGATCAACACCAGTTCGGATCCGGGCTCGGACCCCAGCGGGAACGCCGGGTTTCAGATGCTCATCGATTGCGGCATGTTCCAGGGCGCGAAGGAGTGGCGAGAGCGCAACTGGCAGCCGATGCCGATCGCGGCACGCGGCATTGACGCCGTAATTCTGACCCACGCGCACCTCGACCACTGCGGCTGGATTCCACGACTGGTGAGAGAGGGTTTCCGGGGCCCGATTTATGCCACGCCGTCCACCATTGATCTGTGCGGAATTATTTTGCCTGACTCCGGCCATTTACAGGAAGAAGACGCTAGTTTCTACAACCGGCACCAGAAGTCGAAACATCATCCGTCATTGCCGTTGTACACGCTCGCGGAGGCGGAGGACAGCCTGCAGTATTTTCGTCCGGTACCATTTGACGAAACCAAGCAGCTCTCGCCCGACGTTTCCTTCCGCTTTGTCCGGGCGGCCCACATTCTGGGGTCTTCCATGGTGGAGCTCGCGCTCAATTTATCCGGTCAGGCCAGGAGACTCTTGTTCAGCGGCGACATCGGCCGCGTTCGCGACAATAACAGCGCACCCGGCAAAGTGGTTCACTCCGGTCCTACAGAAGGAGAAACCGCCGACATTCTGGTCATGGAATCTACCTACGGCAACCGGCAACATCCCACGGATGATCCCAAGCCGAAGCTAGCCGAAATCATCCGCCAGACGGTGCAGCGCGGAGGCAGCGTGATTGTGCCCGCGTTTGCTGTCGAGCGCACGCAGAAGTTTCTCTTCATGCTGAAAGTACTGATGGAATCGGGACAACTTCCGCGTATTCCCGTCTATTGCGACAGTCCCATGGCCATCAAGGCGGTTGAAGTTTTCCTGAAACACACGGAGGAATACAGTGCCGAGACCTGCCGGTTGATTGAGCAATACGGCTCGCCCTTGCGGTGGCCGGGCTTCACATTTGCTTCAACTTCGGAAGAATCGAAGAAGATCAACGCTACACCGTTTCCCGCGATTATCATTTCATCCAGTGGAATGGTGACCGGGGGCCGCATCCTGCATCACCTGATGCAACGGCTGCCCGATCCGAAGAACACTGTGCTCTTCATTGGGTTCCAGGCACCGGGAACGCGGGGATTCACCATCAAGAGCGACGCTCCCGAAGTGCGTATTTTCGGTGAGACGGTGGCCATCCGGGCACAAATCGCCAGCCTCGAACAATTCAGCGATCACGCGGACACGCCAGAGTTGTTGGAATGGCTGCGCACTTTTCCAAGCAAGCCTGCGATCACCTATCTGGTGCATGGCGAGCCGGCGGCATCGTCTCAGCTTTGTGACACCATAAGGAAAGAGCTGGGCTGGAACGCGCAGGTGGCGGAGTGGATGCGGAAGGTGGAATTGAAATAACAATTGGGAAATTGTGTAATTTCGCAATTGAATAAACGGAGTCCTTTTCAATTTCCCAATTACCAAATTACCCGAGGTTTGGAGAGGTTATGACGGAAAGCGAACTGAAAAAGCATTTGGAGGCGGCGGAGAAAAGCCCCAAGCAAGTGGCGGCGGCAGTGTCCGGGCTGCCGGAACCGACGCTGCGTTACAAACCTGCTCCAGACAAGTGGTGCATCCTTGAGATACTTGGCCACCTTGCCGACGTGGAGATCGTCTACGCCTACCGCCTTCGCCAGCTGCTCGCCGACAAGAAGCCGGTGATTGCACCGATGGACCAGAATGACTGGGCCCACAACCTGGGATACATGGAGACCCCTCCTGCTGAACTGATGGCGCTGTACGGGCTGAATCGCCACGCGAACCTACGCTTATTGCAGCGCCTCAAACCAGCCGATCTGGAGAAGTCGGCCTTTCATCCGGAAACCAAGAAAGATTTCACGGTGGCCGAACTGGTTGAAAGAATGGGGACGCACGGGGCCAGTCACTTGGCGCAAATTGAAAGATTGAAAAAGGAAGCGAAGGGATAGCGGGCGTCAGATTTCGGACCTCGGACTTCAGACTTAGACTTGTTGGGGCCGCCGCCCGAGGTCCGATGTTTCACATGTAAGTGGTCGTAAACCGTACCAGGGCTTCCAGTTTGGCAGCCGCAGCGCCTGAGTCGATGGATTGCCCCGCCAGCGGCAAAGCGTCTCCTAGGTGGTCGGCTCTTCCCGCGGCGACCAGTACGGCGGCCGCGTTCAGCAAAACCACATCCCGTCGCGGCGACTCCGTTCCCGCAAGAATGTCGCGAATGATGGCCGCGTTGGTTTCGGCGTTGCCCCCTGAAATGTCTTCCAGCCGGGCGCGCTTCATTCCGAACTCTTCCGGTGTGACCTCGTAGCTGCGAACGTTGCCTTCGCGCACTTCTGCGATGCGGGTGGGCCCGGTGATCGTGACCTCGTCCAGGCCATCCAGTCCGTGCACAACGAGTGCGCGATGAAGGCCCAACATGCTGAGAGCCTCTGCCAGTTTTTCCACCAGATCCAGGGAATACACGCCCACCACTTGCGCCGAAGCACGGGCCGGGTTCGTCAGCGGGCCCAGCAGATTAAAGATGGTGCGCATTCGAAGTTCGCGGCGGGCGGGCTGGACATATTTCATGGCCGAATGCATGGCTGGCGCGAACAGAAACACCATGCCGACTTCCTCGAGACAAGTGGCCAGCACCGCCGTGGGCAGGGTGATCTTTACGCCCAAGGCTTCCATCACGTCGGCCGAGCCGCACCTGGAACTCAGGCCGCGATTGCCGTGCTTGGCCACGCGCACGCTGGTTCCCGCGACCACGAATGCCGTTGCGGTGGAGATATTGAATGTGCCGCAGGCGTCGCCGCCGGTGCCGCAGGTATCGACCAGCGCGTCGCGACCGGTGCCGGTGACGGCCGGAGTGGCAGATTCGTGAATGGGCAGAGGATCGGCCGCGGCACGGATGGCTTCGGCACAACCCACAATCTCCGCTACGGTTTCGCCCTTCATGTGCAGGGCGACCAGCAGGGCGGCGATCTGCACCTCGGTGGCGCTGCCGGAAAAAATTTCCGTCATGACCGCGCGTGCCTCTTCGCGCGTGAGTGATTCACGGTTGTTGGCAATACGCTGGAGTGCCTCCGTGATCATAGTAAGAAGATCATAGGACGGGCATTAAGGTTAGCATCGTGGCGCAATTTGGCGACGTCGCGCGCCGCAGCTTCTTGATCAAGCATCAGGAGGTTCCGAGGATGAGTACACCTTGTCACGATCCTGATGGTCAACCGGAATGTCATGAAATCCTCCCTGCCGCATCAGACTCCCAACGTCCTCTGGCGAGAAGAGAGCGAAACCGTACTTGGTGACTGATATTGCTGCATCTTCTCCCGGGAGCGGATCGAGAGCGCAGCGCGGCCGGCAGGTTTCAAAACTCTGTTGAGCTCGGCGAACCCTTGCAGCAGGTCTGGCCAGAAGTAGATGGTCTTGGTCGGAGGACGCGATCGAAACTGGCATCGGAGAATGGGAGTTGGGAGACGCTTCCGAGTCGTACCTGGATGCGGCCCTTCTCCGCTTGTCGATGGCAGCGACATTCGGCTGGCCGGACCATTTCTGGGGAAAAATCTACTCCTGAAACCACGCCGGCGCTCACCGTCTGGGGCGATTCGCGACAAGGACGATCCACCGCCGAAACCTATTTCCAGAACCTGGTGCTGGGGGTTCAGTTCCAGCAGTGCGATGGTGGATTCAATGATCTTGCGGTTAATCCGATTCCTGAAGCGGCCAAACACCAACGAGCCGAACCATCGGTTTGGCCTGCGAAACTGTGACGCCATGAACTGCTGCATGCGCATGATGAGTTCAGGGTAGCATAGCGTTTGCGGCGCCGCGCTAATTCCATGTCTTGCGGAGTGCCTCGTAGTTCGGTCACTTTTTGAGGTGCAGAAAATACGAATGAGTTTCGAATGCGTAAAGTCCAACTCAAAGCCCGCGGATAAGAGTGTCCGCCCTAAGTGACGCTCAGTTTCCGAGCCATATGGTTTGCCCTATTGCTCAACCCTTCGATAGAATCAAACGTTGTTACCCGCTGCCCTAAGCTGCAAGCCGAGCTTTGCCGATAGGCCCAGTCAGGAATCTTTATGAAAATTCATGAATACCAGGCCAAGGGAATCCTGAAGAAGTATGGAGTCGCGGTGCCGCGCGGCGAAATGGCGGAGACCGTAGCGGCGGCGGAAGCAGCGGCAAAGAATTTATTCGACAGCGGCGCGTCAGGTGTGGTGATCAAGGCGCAGATTCATGCGGGTGGGCGCGGCAAGGGCGGCGGAGTAAAGCTTGCCAAGTCAGTTGAGGAAGCCGCTACGCTCGCGGCTAAGATCCTGGGTATGACGCTGGTGACTCATCAGACCGGGCCTGAGGGCCGCGTTGTGCGCCGGCTGCTGATCGAAGAGACTTTGCCGATTGAAAAGGAACTGTATCTGGGGATCGTGATTGACCGCGCCGAGGCTCGGCCGGTGTTCATGGCGTCGGCGGCAGGGGGAATGGAAATCGAGCAGGTCGCGACCGAGAATCCAGCCGCGATCCTCAAGGAATATATCGACCCCGGCATGGGCTTGGAAGCTTTTCAGGCGCGCAAACTGGCGTTCGCGCTGGGACTCAAGCCGGCGCAAATCAACCAGGCCGTCCAGTTTATGACCGGTTTGTACCGGGCGTTTGAAGAGACGGATTCGTCGTTGATGGAGATTAATCCATTCATTACCTGTACCGATGGCCGGTTGTTCGCGCTCGATGCCAAGATGAATTTCGATGACAATGCGATGTTCCGCCATTCCGATCTTCGCCAGCTGCGCGACGTTACCGAGGAAGACGCGCTGGAAGTTGAGGCGTCAAAATACAGTTTGAACTACATCAAGCTGGATGGGAATGTGGGATGCATGGTGAACGGCGCCGGGCTGGCCATGGCGACCATGGACATCATCAAGTACGCCGGCGGCATGCCGGCGAACTTCCTGGACGTGGGCGGAGGAGCCAACGCAGAGCAGGTTACGCACGCCTTCGAAATCCTGCTCAGCGATAAGAACGTGAAGTCGGTTTTGATCAATATTTTTGGCGGCATCCTGCGGGTGGACACGCTGGCGACGGGTGTGGTTGAAGCGGCCAGGAAGACGCAGATTCAGCTTCCGATCGTTCTGCGGTTGGAAGGTACCAACGTCGAGGCTGGGCGCGAAATTCTGAAACAGTCAGGTTTGAATTTCATTGTTGCCGAAACCATGAAGGACGCGGCGGAGAAAGTAGTGGCGGCGGCGAGGACGTAACGCCACCGCCCCGCCCGCCGCGGGGAGGGCAAGATGCTCTCCCGACAGCCGGCAGGATGAGGGCGCTACAAGGGAATCCATGAGCATTCTGGTAAATCGATCGACGCGAGTGATCGTGCAGGGACTGACTGGGCGGGAAGGCACATTTCACGCCAAGGCGTGCGCGGACTATGGCACTCAGATTGTGGGCGGAGTTACTCCCGGCAAGGGAGGCACCACATACGAGGGTTGGCCGATCTTTAATACGGTTCAGGAGGCCGTGGACAAGACTGCAGCGGATGCGTCGGTCATATTTGTGCCGCCACCATACGCTGCCGACGCAATCATGGAAGCTGCCGACGCCGAGCTGGAATTGATCGTCTGCATCACCGAAGGCATCCCGACCCTGGATATGGTTCGAGCGTGGGAGTTCCTGCAGAATCGGCGGTCGCGGCTGATCGGGCCCAATTGTCCGGGCATTATTTCGCCAGGGCATTGCAAGATCGGCATCATGCCGGCCCGGATTCACAAAGAAGGGCCGGTAGGAATCGTTTCGCGGTCCGGAACCCTCACTTATGAAGCCGTCTATCAGCTCACCACGCGCGGCATTGGGCAGTCCACTGCCATCGGCATCGGCGGCGATCCCATCATCGGCACAAATTTTCTGGATGCGCTGGAGCTATTTAACCGCGATCCGCAGACTGAGGCGGTGATAATGATCGGCGAGATTGGCGGGAACGCCGAGGAAACCGCAGCCGAGTACATAAAAATGCGTATGAGGAAACCCGTAGTTGGATTTATTGCGGGTCAAACCGCGCCTCCGGGCCGGCGCATGGGCCATGCTGGAGCGATCATCTCCGGCGGCAAGGGAACGGCTGCCGAGAAGATCAAGGCTATGGAGGCGGTCGGAATTCGGGTTGCCAAATCGCCGGCGGACATCGGTGAGACTGTGGCGGCGGTGATGGGTGTGAAAGTTTAAGGTGCAGCTCTCAGAGATACGAGTTCCCGGTTCTCAGAGGACGACCAAGGACTAACGACCAACGATAAAATGAAAACACTTCAACGCACTCTGACCATTGTCAAACCCGACGCTGTCCGCAAGAAAGCAATCGGCGACATTATCGAGCAATTCGAGAAGAACGGCTTCAATATCCTGTGCATGAAAATGCTCGAGATTTCCAAGCATCAGGCCGAGCAGTTCTACGCGGTCCACGCCAGTAAGCCTTTCTTCAATTCGCTGACCGACTTCATGTCCAGCGGGCCCATCGTGGCGCTGGCGCTGGAGAAAGAAAACGCCATTGCCGATTTGCGCAAGCTGATGGGAGCCACCAATCCGGCGAATGCGGAGGAAGGCACGATTCGCAAGAAGTGGGCCACCAGCATCGAGTACAACGCGATTCACGGCTCCGATGCCGACGATACCGCGAGATTCGAGTTAAGCTTCTTCTTCGCGGGCTACGAACTGGCGCAGTAAGCCAGGCCAACGACTGCCGACAGGTGTTCCATGCCATTGATTCAAGTCACCATGCTGACCGGCCGCACGGCCGATCAAAAACGCAAGCTGGCACAACGCATCACCGATGCCATGGTGGAAGAAGCGGGTGCTCGCCGCGAGGCTGTCGTGGTGACTTTTGATGAAGTGCCAAAGGAAAACTACGCCTCGGGCGGAGTCTTGATGGCTGACAAAGGTAAGTGACGGTTTGCGAAAAACGTGGGGCGAGGGTTCCTTAGACTTCGCTCAGGACAGGTCCGCGCCCCATGGTCAGTCTAGAGGAGCGAAGAGATGGCCTTCCACGCGATCGCCAAATTTCGGTAATTCTTTTTTCGCGTACTGCAGGAAGTGGGGCGCGGCGCGGTGGGCTTCAAGGGCGGCGTCGTCCTGGTACTGCTCATAGATGAAAAAACGACGCGGCTCGGTCTTGTGGCGGTGGACTTGGTACATGATGCAGCCGGGCTCCTTGCGTGATTCCTCGGTCAGCCTGGAAAAAATTCCGGCCATCTCGGTTTCTCGGCCTACTTTTGCCATCCATGTTACCGCCAGAACAACCATCACCTGCTCCCTGGGTTAGATTTCTTACTGAGCTGCAGCTTTCTGTCCCGTCAACGCGTTGAGTTCAGCAGCGAAGCTGTCCACAAACATGGTTTGCTCGCGCCCCGGTCCGGTGGACACCATTCCGACCCGGGCCCCGCTTTCCTTCTCGAGAAAATTCAGATACTCTCGCGCTGCCTTTGGGAGCTTTTCCAACTCCGTAATGCCCTGAGTGGAACTACGCCACCCCGGCATCGTATGGTAGATGCACTCGATTGCATCATAACCACTGGCGTGTGCCGGAATCTCCGCGGTCGCCTTGCCATTAACCTTGTACCCAACGCAAACTTGAATCTCGGCGAGTTCATCCAGCACATCCAGCTTGGTTACCACCAGCCAGGAGGTGCCGTTAATCATGCCAGCGTATCGCAACAGAGGCAAGTCGAGCCAGCCACAGCGACGGGGGCGCCCGGTGACCGCGCCGTACTCGTTGCCCCGCGCCCGCAACAAGTCTCCACGTTCATCGAGAGCCTCGCTGGGGAACGGTCCGCCGCCCACGCGGGTGCAATACGCCTTGGTAACTCCGATCACGCTGGTAATGGCGGTGGGAGCGACCCCGGTTCCGGTAACGGCTCCGCCCGAAGTAGCGCTGGAAGAGGTCACGAAAGGATAGGTGCCGTGGTCGATGTCGAGCATCGTGCCCTGCGCGCCTTCGAACACGACTGACTGGCCTGCCGCGATCGCCTGATTCAGTAGCGCGGCAGTATCGCATACGAAGGGGGCTACTTTGGCCGAGGCCTCAGCGTATTCCTGATACATCTTGTCCGGGTCAAGCGGCTCAGAGTTGAACAACGCATGCGCGATCATATTTTTCTCGCGGCAGGCGTTTTCGATGTGGGTCCGGAGAAGTTTTAGATCGAGCAGGTCCGCCACCCGCAGGCCGCGCCGGCCCATCTTGTCTTCGTAGGTCGGGCCGATGCCGCGGGAGGTCGTGCCGATTTTTACCCGCCCCGGAGCGTTTTCCGAAGCCAGCTCGATCATGCGATGGTAAGGCAGAATCACATGCGCCCGGTTGCTGACGAACAGGCTGCCATCGACGTTCACGCCGGTGTCGCGCAACGCGGCAACTTCCTTGAGCAGGGCCACGGGATCGAGCACCACGCCGTTACCGATCACGCTACGACAGCCTGAACGCAGGATGCCGCAGGGCACCAGCTGAAGAATAAATTTTTTCCCGTTGATGATGACGGTGTGTCCGGCGTTGTGGCCTCCTGCGTAGCGAGCTACAACGGAGAAATTCTCCGAGAGAACGTCGACGATCTTGCCTTTACCCTCGTCGCCCCACTGCGCACCCACGATGACCGCAGTTTTACCCTTCTTCAAAGCAAACTCCGAGGAACAGGATGGCGGCCGCCCCGGCCGCATTGCGGGGTCGCACACACTTTATGCCCACGAAGAACTTCTTCATATTGAATTTCAGGGAAAGAAGGGGCTGATGTGTACTCACAATGATAACCTGCCAGACCACGGATGAGCAATTTCAGAATGGCGTCGGCGGTTATCGGTCTTCAGTCGCCAGGATGCGACCCCTGGCTGACGACCAACGGCATACAACTATAGAATGTTTCTATGCCTGAACTTCCTGAGGTTGAGACCATCGCTCGTGGTCTGGCAGGCCGGGTCATCGGGGACGTGATCGAGTCGGTCTGGCTGGGATCGAAGCCCGAGCCATTGAAATCCTCCGCTGTTGAGATCGCGGCAACCCTGGAATCTCGGCGTATCGCAGGAGTACGCCGGGTGGGAAAGCATATCGTGTTGGATCTAGAACACAACGGTGTGGCGCGGCTGCCCTCGCCCACGAAGCAGCTTAACGACAAGAGCAAGAGTGCGCGATCTTTTCGCCGCGGCTCGAAAAGAGGCAACAGATCGACGGGCGCGGGCGCCCGCGCCCGCTTTATACAGGAGCCGACCGCACAGTGGATCGTTCACCTGGGTATGACGGGGCGGCTGCTGGTTTGTCAGCCCGACGCTGAAGTCGCGAAACACACCCACGCCGTTGTGAAGCTGGCCTCAGGTAGGGAATTGCGTTTCGTCGATCCGCGGCGCTTTGGGCGTTTGAGTGTGGCGCATGGATTCGAAGCCGGCGGCTCCGAGCCGCTGGAGGTCCAACTGGATCACTTTGTAAGCCTGTTCCGTGGCCGCAGAACGCCAATCAAAAGCGCCCTTCTAAACCAGAAGCTCTTGCGCGGAGTGGGCAACATCTACGCGGATGAGTCACTGTTTCGGGCAGGTGTTCGGCCGCGGCGGCGGGCAGCGTCGCTTACGCATGAGGACCTGCGACGGCTTTACCAAGCCGTTCAGGAAGTGCTGCGGGAGGCAATTTCCCTGGGTGGCTCCTCGGTTTCTGATTACGTTGACGCCGATGGCGAAGAGGGGTTTTTCCAACTGCAGCACCGGGTTTACGGTCGGGAAGGCGAACCATGCCTGGTTTGCAAAACTGTACTCAAGCGCGTGATTATCGGGGGCCGCAGTAGTCAATATTGTCCGAAGTGTCAAAAGTAACTGTTCTCCAGCAGTTGTCTTGCTCTCCGCATCGCGGGCAGGACCGCCCCCAGACCGCCGCCCGGATGACGGCCCTAGTCTGAGGTGCCAACCTCAATATCTATAACCTGCAATCTGCAATCTGGAATTTGGTACCCTACTCGCCTATGTCCAACTTCTCGATCGGTGTCGATCTCGGCGGAACCAACCTTCGCATCGCCGCCGTAAATCAGCAGGGCGATTTGATGGAGAAGGTCACTCTCGGCACACGGGTGGCGCTGGGCAAAGACCACGTCATCCATGACATGTGCGAGGCGATTCGTGTTCTCGCCGTTAAGTACCGGGACGTCGGATCGCTACAGGGGATCGGTGTAGGAGTGCCGGGAATCATTGATATGAAGACGGGCATGCTGCGCGAGTCACCCAATTTGCCGGGCTGGGCGCAATCTCCGGTGCAAGCCCAGATCGAGCGGCTTCTGGGCACGCGAGTGATTCTCGAGAACGACGCCAACGTTGCGGCGCTGGGCGAAAAATGGCTGGGCGCAGCCAAGGGCTTGGACGACATGATCATGCTGACGCTTGGGACGGGTGTCGGCGGTGGAATCGTCCTTGAGGGCCGCATTTGGCACGGCATGACCGGAATGGCTGGCGAGTTTGGTCACATGACTGTGGAACCTGAGGGGCGGCAATGCGGCTGTGGCAACCGCGGTTGCGTGGAGCAATATGCCTCGGCCACGGCGGTGGTCCGAATGGCGAAGGAGGCGATCGCCTCCGGCCGCGCGCCCACCCTGGCCAATGCGGCAAATTCAGATCCGGAGTTCAACGCCAAGGCGGTTTACAACCTAGCGATTCAAGGCGACGAAGAGGCCAGGAAAATTTTCGGCCGGGTAGGACGAGCCCTGGGAATCTGCATCGCGAACCTGGTGAATGCGTTCAATCTGCCTATGTATGTCGTGGGTGGAGGAGTGGCCAGCGCCTGGGAGGCATTTTCGCCATTCATATTTGAAGAACTGCGGCAGCGCTCCCTCATCTATGCGGCCACCGCTCCACGTTCGCCGCTCTCGGATGGGCAGGGTGCTTCAGGGCAGGTAGATCGTGAGGGGCCAACCCAGACGGTCATCACCCGGGCCCTGTTAGGCAGCGACGCGGGATTGTACGGCGCGGCGCAGTTGCCAATGACGAACGGCCGCTAGAAATTCTTCAACTTCCTGAGCGCTTGCAAAAGTGCGTCATTCTGTTCGAGAGTTCCGATTGTGATCCGTATGGCTTGCGGGGCGCCCCATTGACCCAGCGCGCGCACGGCGATTCCCTCGTGTTGGAGGCGTTCGGCAAAACCTTCGGCCTCTCTTCCTAATCCGCAATACAGGAAATTCGCCCAGGTGTCAGTCGCAGCATACCCGAGTTCGGAAAGTGCCGGGATCAGCCGCTCCGACTCGTGGGTGTTGTTCTCCACTGCCCTACTAATATGCGCCAAGTCCTCAAGCGCTGCCAGCGCCGCAGCCTGGGCCAGATTCGAGACGCAGTACAAAGCGCGCTGCCGCGAGATACGCGCCATTAGCTGGGCCGGCGCAATCCCATACCCCGCCCGCAACCCAGCCAGCCCGTGTACCTTGGAAAACGTTCGCAAGACCACAACATTGCGTTCCTCGCGCACGTAATCCAGAGAGCGCGAGTACTTCACACCGCGTCTGGTCGCGAAATGCGTCGCGAATTCGTGGTAGGCTTCGTCCACCACGACGACGACATGTTCCGGGACGTGGCTTAACAAATGGCCCACTTCGTCCGCCGTCACCAGTGTGCCAGTGGGATTGTTGGGATTCGCCAGGAAGATGATGCGGGTATTCTCATTCACCGCAGCGGCGATCGCGTCCAGATCGAACCTGTCCTGGCGCATCGGCGCTTCGATCAACTGGGCATTCGCCGCTTGGGTGGCGATGCGGTAAACGATAAAAGATAGCTCACTCGTTACCGCGTTCAAGCCATTCCCCAGAAACGTCCGCGCGAGCATGCCCAGAAACTCTGTCAGGCCGCCGGTGACAAGGATCTGTTCGGTGTTTACGCGATGCAGTTCGGCGAGCTTGCGGCGCAGCGCCGAGGCATCATCATCCGGATAGCTGCTGCAACCCGCCAGCGCGGCTCGCATGGCTGCGACCGCGAGTGGTGAGGGGCCAAACGGGTTCTCGTTCGAATCTAGTTTGATCAGCGTGGTCAAAAAGATTCAGTCAACTCCCCTACCCGCGTTTCGATGTAGCGCGTGGGTCAGGCGCGTGTGTCCGCTGGCCATAGCCCCAGTCATGGATGGCAGATTTCAGGCGGGTAACTTCTTTGAGGGTCAAATGCCGGAATTTGCCCGGAGGAACATCCAGCTGCAGGGGCCCGTAGCGCACCCGCTTGATTTTTTCCACATGATGGCCAACCGCCTCAAACATCCGCCGGATCTGCCGGTTTTTCCCTTCGATCAATGTGACTTCATACCAGGGATTGTCCGCTTCACGAATTGCCTGAATCTTGGCGGGTGCGGTTTTGGATCTTCTGCCCCCTTTGGATTGGATGAAGACCCCGGACCGAAGTTTGGCTAATCCATCGGACGAAGGCGTGCCGGCAACTTTCACCAGATAAGTCTTGGGGACGTGGGAAGAGGCCTTCATGAGCGCAGACGCAAGCGCTCCATCATTGCTCAGCAGGAGCAGACCTTCGCTGGCGTAATCGAGTCGCCCGACCGGATACACCCGTACTCCCACTCCGCGGAGCAGATCCATCACCGTGGGCCGTCGTTCGGGATCGCTTGCCGCGGTTATGTATCCCTTAGGCTTGTTCATCAGCAGATAGACGTTCTTCTGCGCGCCACGAAGTAATTTACCGTTTACCCGGATGTGATCGCCCTCGGCGTCGGCTTTGGTACCAAGTTCGGTGACAACTTGCCCGTTTACCGAAACCAGCCCGCCGACAATAAGCTGCTCCGCCTTTCGGCGCGATGCGATTCCCGCGGCGGCGATGATCTTTTGCAGACGTTCAGCGGGCATTGGATTTCAACTCTCTATCGATCGATCGATAGGCCTCATCAAACCAAGGGTAAGCGCCAGCGGAAATCAGCCGGGTCCAGCTTGAAACCAACTCAGCTTCAGGCGGCCGGCTCTTTTTCGCCGGCAACAGGTTCGCCGGCAACAGGCGGCTCAGCGGAGGTCCCTTCCAGTTCACCGTCCGACGCAACAGGCTCCGACTCGGACGCAACTTCTCCAGCAGTGGCATCGACGGAAGCGCTGATTCCCACTTCCGTACCGCCGTCTGACAACGGCAGCATCTCGCTCTGAAACGATTCCGCCACCAGCTTCTCGAACTCCTCCATGCTGGGCAGTTCCCCCACGTCCTTCAGGCCAAAGCGCAGCAGGAATTCTTTGGTGGACTTGTAGAGAATCGGCCGGCCGATGACCGCCTTGCGGCCTGCGGTGGTGATCAGTTTCCGGTCGAGCAGGGTGGCGATGACACCGTTCGAATCCACGCCGCGAATTTCGCTGATCTCGGGCACGGTCACCGGCTGCTTGTACGCGATCACGGCCAGCGTCTCCAGCGCGGGAAGAGACAGCCGGATGGGAGGCTTTAAGCTTTTGGCAAAGTCGCGCACCACGTCATGGTGCTCGGGTTTGGTCGACATCCGGTATCCGCCCGCAACCTGGCGAATTTCAATGCCGTGGCTGGAAGCGGCGTAGTCAGCGATTAACTCTTCTAGCGCGGCGCGCACGCGCGACTTGACTTCCGCGGCGTCTTCCGCATCCCCCGCCGCGTTCTCCGCGACCACCGACTCCTTCACCAGTTGCACAATGTGATCGAGCGTAATCGGCGTTTCCGCCGCGTAAATAATGGCTTCAAGTTTAGCTTTCAGACTCATGATTAAGTGCCCCGTAGCTCAGAGCAACAAGCAACATTAACGATAGACGAGCAATGCCTATCGCCAGTCATCTCGCACCGCCGCCTGTTCGGCGACGATCGCTTCAAAACCAGTGTGTTTGCGCAGCAGGATCTCGCCAAAAAGACGGTCTTGCCGCAATTGAATTGCCTGCAGCCGCACCATCTCCAACAGCGCCAGGAACATACAGACCAGCGCCTGGTGGGAATTCACGTTGTGCAGGATTTGCTTCAGGCGCAGAGGTCGGCTCTCAAGCGCCAGCCTCCGCCGCAGATAGTCGATCATCTGCCCAACCGTGACCGTCTCCTCATCCACATGAAGCATGGGCCGTGAACGGGCGCGCTCCAGAATCTGCTGGAAAGTTTTTACCAAATCAATCACGTCAGCGGTGATCTCAGGCTCAGTCCCTTCGGCATCCATGAATTCCTTGATGGCCGGATTGGACCGCACCGCGTCTTCAATCTGCTGTTTCTGCAAGAGCATCTGCGCCGCCGACTTAAACTTCTCGTGCTCGATGAGCCGGTTGACGAGCTCCGCGCGGGGATCTTCCTCGGCGCCCGCCAACGCGGCGGGATCGCGCGGCAGTAGCATCTTTGACTTGATGTGGATCAGCACCGCCGCCATGTAGATGAATTCGGCCGCGACATTCACATCCAACTCCCGCAACTTCTCCACATAGGCCAAATATTGCGCGGTGATCCGCGCGATCGGAATATCGTAGATGTCAATGTCCTGCTTGCGGATCAGATCCAGCAAAAGGTCGAGCGGGCCCTCGTAGACATCGCCGACCATGACGGAGAAAGGGAAGTCGCTTTCCGGTTTCGGCTTCTGCGCGGCCGGCATCTGCACCACCGGCGCGAGCGCTCCGCTTTCCACAAAGGCGGTTTCATCAGGCCCGATTTTCAAATTTTCAGCCATGGTTGCGTGATCTGCGCTTACTTGCTCCGCCCGAGGTGTTTCCTCAGGCCTCGTAATCGAGCGACATCCCCATCGCCTCCCGCACTTCGTCCATGGTAGCGCCGGCTACCTTGCCGGCCCGGGAGGAGCCTGCCTCCAGAATATCCCAGGCTAGCCTTGGATTGTCCTCATATTTCTTTCGCCGCTCCTGCATGGGGCTGAGAATGCTTACCAAAGCATCCGCCGCCCACCCCTTACATTCGATGCAGCCGATGCCGGCAGAGCGGCAACCTTCGTCCACATTCACGATCGTTCGCCGATCGCTGAAAATTTTGTGCAGATCGCCCACCGGGCAAACATCGGGATTGCCAGGATCGCTGCGACGTACGCGGGCAGGGTCGGTTACCATGGTCTTGAGCTTCTGCCGTACTACTGGTTCGGGATCGGTAAGCAGGATGGTGTTGCCGTAAGACTTCGACATTTTCCGCCCGTCGGTCCCCGGCAACTTGGCAGCCGGAGTCAGCAACGGCTGCGGCTCGGGAAAAACGTAAGAGCCTTTGCGGGTATAGAACATGTTGAAACGCCGCGCGATTTCGCGAGTCAGCTCGACGTGGGGCACTTGATCTTCGCCCACAGGGACAAAATCGCCCTTATAGATGAGGATATCCGCCGCCTGCAGCACCGGGTAGCCGAGAAATCCGTAGGTGCCCAGATCCTTCTCCGAGATATTGTCGCGCTGTTCCTTGTACGTAGGGACCCGCTCCAGCCAACCCAGGGGCGTGATCATGGAAAATAGCAGGTGCAATTCGGCATGCTGCGGAACGTGCGATTGGATGAACATGGTGCAGCGCTCGGGATCAAGCCCGGCGGCCAGCCAATCGAGCAGGACTTCCAGAGAGTTTTCTTTGATCTTTGAGGTATCAGCGTAGTCGGTGGTCAGTGCGTGCCAGTCCGCCACGAAGAAAAAGCAGTCGTACTGGTCCTGCATGCGCACCCAGTTATCCAGAGCGCCGACGTAGTTCCCGAGATGTAGCCTGCCCGTGGCGCGCATACCGCTGAGCACGCGTTTGCGTTGGCTTGAGCGAGAGGTCATCAGATTCTCAGGAGAATGTAGTTAAAAAATCCGACGGCTGGGTTGATTAGTCTGGCCAAAAGCCCGCCACCCCAAAACACCAGCAGCAGAAGACCAAACGTGCCCACAGTGTCGTAAATCCGAAGCATTCCGGCAGGCAACAAATGACGCAGTACGTGGCTGCCATCTAGCGGCGGAACCGGTATGAGGTTGAAAACGCCGAGCACAATATTGATCACCATCAGTTCGTATACTAATAAGCACAAAGGCATCAGAAATGAATTCGTGTCCGTCGAAATGAGGCCCTGCGGGATGCCAAAAACGATCTCCCGCCCGGTGGGGGAAACCAGCTTCACGAAAACTAGAATGAGTACTGCGAGTGTCGCCACCGCGAAATTGCTGATGGGCCCCACCACCGAAGTGAGAATGTCGTCGAGAACGGGATTCTTAAAATTTCGCGGATCCACAGGGGTCGGCTTGGCCCAGCCCAGCACGGGGACATGAAAGAACAACGCAACCGCGGGCAACAGCAGGGTTCCAAACGGGTCAATGTGCCGGATGGGATTGAGCGAAATCCGCCCCAGCATGCGGGCAGTCGGATCGCCCCGCAGATTGGCCATCCAGGCGTGCGACGACTCGTGGACGCTGATCGCGAAGAGAAAAGCGATCAACTGGAACACTATGTCAATGTGTTGCAGGGTCATGCGAGATTGGCTTCGATACTAACACGCGGAACAACGATTCCGGGCGCTTTCCAGCTTCGAACCCGACGCTGGACTAAGCGCACCGCGGCAGTGGCCATCCGCAGCGCGCTAGTGCTTTTCAACCGACTTCCGCAGCTCTTCCGGCGCGATCGATTTTACCTTGATCGGTTTGGCGGGAATGCCGCCGACCACCGTGAACGGATCAACATCTTTCGACGCCACTCCCATCGAACCCACCATTCCGTGCTCGCCAACCTTGACGCCGCTCAACACGGTCGCATGATAGGTGATGCGTGCCTTAGGTCCGATCTCCGTCTTGTGATTGCTCACAATCATGCCATCGTTCAGATCATGCGCGTGCGAGTAGATGTTGGCGTAATCGGAAACGGACGACCCTTCGCGGATGATGATTTCTCCGCGGTCATCGAGCAACACGTATTTGTGGATGGTGCAATTGTCTTCCACTGTCAGGTTGTAACCGAAGGAAAACTCCACTCCGTGGAAAATTTTCACGTTATTGCCGCAATGCCTGAAAACGTGGCGGGCCAGCATGGCCCGCACCTTGTGTCCCAGCCAATGATTCAAGCCGACAGCAGATCGGTCATACATCATCCAGAACCAGATCAGAGGCTTGCGCTCGCCGTACTTGGCGGCATCGGCGTCACCGTACGACTCGGGTTCCAGCGTGGCATTGCGGGGATCGAGGGAATGGACCAACGTTTGCACCGCCAGAGGCGAGGCAGGATCGGGAGCCGCATAGGAGCGTCCCAAATAAAGCTCGTGCAGCGCTTCACGCACAACGTTGCTGCGCTGTTCTGGATCCCGATTCATAAATTCGCGATCCAGCTCGTCAATCCATCCCAGGAAGGTTTTCTCGGCGGCGGGAACAGGCTTGAGAACACGATAATCGTATCGTGGCATGGCGCCTCGTATAGTTATAGTTACGCGGAAATAGCTACGCGGAAAGTTAAAACATAACACACCGTCGGGCCGAATCGTGCGTGTCGAAAACATTGGACGGCCCTACTCCCATCGGTCGATTTAAGCCGTGGCCGCCGCACGATGTTCTACAATGCGCGCCTCTCATAAAAGCGCGACGAAACCATGGGAATCAGCATTGGCAGAGCAGGGAACAAAGAACTACTCACAGCTGTCTTGTTGCTGGCGGGCATTCAACTGTTGTGGTCGCAGGCCGCGCCGGTTACTCAGTCCTTCGACATCGTCATCATCAACGGCCACATCATCGACGGCACTGGTTCGCCCTGGTATTCCGGCGACATCGGTATTCGCGCCGGCAGAATTGCAGCCATCGGAAGTCTTGGCGATGCTCAGCGCCATCGCACCATCGACGCCCACGGCATGGTCGTGGCTCCCGGCTTCATCGACATGCTGGGCCAGTCGGAGCTGACCATCCTCGTCGACCCGCGCCTGCCCTCGAAAATCTACCAGGGCGTCACTACCGAAATCACTGGCGAAGGTGGCTCCGCCGCGCCCCTGAACGACGCGATCATCCGCGCCGACCAGTTGGGCTACGACCACTATCACATCACGCCGGACTGGCGAACGTTTCAGCAGTACTTCGCTCGCCTGGAAAAGCAGGGCATGGGTATCAATCTCGCCAGCTACGTCGGCGCCACCCAAGTGCGGCGCATGGTGCTGGGAGACGACGACAAGCAGCCGACGCCCGCTCAACTGGATCAGATGAAGGCACTGGTGCGGCAGGGAATGCGCGAGGGGACAGTCGGACTGTCAACCTCTCTCGAGTATGCCCCTGCCCCCTACGCCAGGACAGAAGAGTTAATCACCCTCGCATCCGAGGCAGGGAAATTCGGCGGCATCTATGCCACGCATATGCGCAATGAGAGCGATGCCGTTCTGGCCGCGATTGACGAAGCCGTGCGCATAGGACGTGAGGGCCAGGTCCCGGTGGAAATCTGGCATATCAAGGTGGCGGGGAAATCAAACTGGGGACGCATGCCGGAAGTGGTGGCCAAAATCAACGCGGCGCGGGCGCAAGGCATGGACGTCACAGCGGATACCTATGCATACACCGCCTGGTTCAACAGTTTCTCTGCGTTCATTCCTCCCTGGGCGCACGATGGAGGCGACGCCAAGCTGATCGAGCGCCTGAAAGACCCGGCGATGCGGGCCCGCATACGCAAGGACATGATGACCGCATCGAGCGACTGGGACAACGAGTGGCAGGAAATCCCCGGTCCTGAGGCCATCTTGATCGGAGTGGTGCAGAACCCCAAGCTGCTTCCGCTGCAAGGCAAGACTCTGGCGGAAGTGGCGAAGATCCAGAACAAAGACCCAATGGACACGCTATTTGACTTGCTGATCGAAGACGGCGCAGCCACGGGAGTGGCTGTCTTCGGCATGTCGGAGCCAGATGTAGTTCTGGCCTTGCAACAGCCGTGGGTCTCGTTCGACAACGATTCCTCAGGCGCCTCGCCGGAGGGAATTCTGGGTCAGGAACATCCTCACCCGCGCGCCTATGGTACCTTCCCGCGCATCCTGCGCAAATATGTTCGTGAAGAAAAGAAACTCACCCTGGAAGACGCAATCCGTAAGTGTTCCGCCCAGCCGGCCCAGCGTATGCGCCTGACCGATCGCGGAGTGTTGAAGGCGGGCATGTGGGCCGACGTTGTGATCTTCGATCCAGCCACGGTCCGCGACCTCGCTACGTTCGAAAGCCCTAACCAGCTGTCGCAGGGGATGGAGTATGTGCTGGTGAATGGAGTTTCGGTTATCGATCAGGGCAAGATGACGGGAGCATTGCCGGGGAAGGTGCTGCGAGGAGCGGGTTACGCGCCTTAGCACCATACACTTGCGGACAGCCCTCCTTGGGAGTGCGGACTCATCAACCGTGAAGGTCTTGCGAATCCTCAGGTTAGAGATCGCTCATTCAAAATCATTAGGGCGTTTGCGAGACTTACTTCTGGGTAATCGTAACTTTGTGCAACCCGAGCGTTGCCGCATCAACTCGAGCTGGCAAGGCAAATCGTGAGTCGATGCCGATGTTCGGGTATCTGGGCTTGAGGTACTTTTCCACAAACAACTCCAGGACGAACCGGGGAACCTCTACGCCATCAATGGAAACCGAATCCACATGCACCAGGCCTCGTCCATGCGCACCGTACGCGTGGGCGGTCACGACTACGTCATGCAGACCGCTGAAAACTGAAAGCAGAGGATTGTAGGAATTCTTGCCCGCCTTGAGCTGATCGAAATCAACCCGCGAGCTTCCGACTACAACCTCCGGCTGTTCCTGAAAAACCACCGACTGCACTCCCGTGGGCAGCCCGACATTCCCAGAGGCAAAGTAAGCGTTGATTTCCTGTTCCGTGAACTCGGTTGGGGCGGGATCGGGATGCGCCTGTGCTCCGTTGCTCTCCAAATGTTGCAGCTTGCGCTCGGTGTTCGCCACGTGGCTGGAATTTGAACTGGACTTGGTTTGCGACCAAGAATGCCGCATCAGCGAGGACAAGACCGGGGCAAAAACAAGAATAAAGAGGAGCAGGGAGAAGCGTGCCTTCATGGCTTGAGGGCGGCCTGGGTCTCCGGAGTCGTGTTAATAATCACCCGCGGCTGGGTCAAAGTGCCGGTGATGTTAAAGCCATGAGTGCCGTCACGCGCCAGTTTGATATCCAGAACTCGACTCAGAGATGCTGTGCCGCTCAGTTGATAGATGCTGGCTGGGGTCTGCAGTTTGCCTTCCTCGATCTCGAACTTCCCATCCCGCAGATGCAATCGTCCCACCAACCGAGTCACCCGCAACGGACCGTTCTCTCCGCCCAGCGTGAGGTGAGGCAGCGAGGCATCGCGCGCCTCCAGCTGCAAGATGGCGGTGGCGCTCGAAATCAATTCCGGCCTGCTCCAGCCCAGCGTGTTTGCAAGATACCCTAGGTTGGCCGTGCCCGTAATCCAGCCGTCATGCATGGCCTCAGCTAGTTGTCCTAACGCAACTTTCTCCAGCGTTCCGTTGCCGCTATAGGTTGGAGGGCTAGCAGTAAAATCCGCCGTCCATTCGCCGGTGTGCCGCCCGCCCAGGATTTCTCCACTCAGATTTCTAAGCTGCAGCCGGCCTTGCTCAAGTTCGACATCCGCTGTGACTCGGTTCGCGACCAAGTTGTGAAGCAGAACTCGGCTGGCGCTGAACCTTCCGATTGCATGCACCGAAGCCAGATAGGGCCTCGATTGTGATCGCGAAGACTGCGCTGGCGAAGACAGAAAACGATACCAGGGCTGTTTTCCGGAAACAGCACCGGCTACGCCCAGTGCATCGGCTACGATCTCATCGGCGCGAATATCGAAGCGAATCGGACAAGTGTGCGGCGTATTGCATTGGCGTGGCATGCTCAGCGAGCCCCGCCAGGTGTTGCCTGCCGCCACCACCACTAGCTTCTGGACTTCAGTCGCATCCGGCGTGAGTGAGAGACTTGCGGAAGCGAGTTCCACGGGCTCATTCAAGCCCCGCAGCCGAGCCTGGATCGAGTTCAGCAGAGCTGTCCCGGTCACCACAGGAGCCGCAAAGTCGGCCCAGTTTCCGCCAACACGAAGATTGATGTGCGCCTCACCATTTGCGGCCAGCTGAGGTGTTGGCAGTCCTGCCGTTCGTGCTACGTCAAGCAGTCGCTGCACTTCGGCGTCGCCCTGAACCACAAGATTGTATCCGGAACGCGAAAACTGGCCGTGCACGGTGGCGTTGGCAGGCCCGCCCAGCCCTAGATTAAACGGGCCGACGTCCACACGAGTCTCAACCGCGAGCGTGGTGAGACGGCTTCGGTTTCGCTCTGATCGAGAGTTCAGTTCAAGGTCGCTACCAGAGGACACAACGAATGGGATCCTGTCCAACGCGAGCTTGGTGTTATTTACGGGAGAACGTACATTCAACGCTAGCACGGCACCACCACCCCGCCACACGGGACCGATGTCTGTGGGCTCGCGCCGCAAAGTGACGTCCGCGTCGAGCTTGCCGGCGGCAATAAGGTCGGCGGGCACATTCTTTTTCACTCGGCGTGCCAACTCCACCAGCGGCTGGAGGGGCAAGTTCTGGGCCAGCATGGTCAGATCGTAGGTGCGAAGTGGGGACAGCAGGGCCGCGCTGCCCTTCACCACAATTCCACCCCTGCCGACCGGAGCGCGGCAGGCAAGTTGCGAGACAACGTGGTCCGAGGAGCTGTAATGGCCGCTGCAACGGGCGGCCAATCGCAAGGCCTGGTCGCCGGCAATGTCATAGCGACGGAAATCCTGAATAGACGCGTCTGTGACCACCGCAAGATCCCCCGGCGTACCTGTAAGCGACGCGGAGAGTCCGACAGCGCCTCTCCATCCCTTGTCCTGGCCCAAAGTCAGCTTTGTCACCTGGCCGAGCTGGGCTCCCTCCCACTGCACCGTGAACTGCAACGGGGTCTCGTGCAGATTGGCGGCCCGCTGCCAGGAACCGTCGACCTCGAGCACGCCAGTGTCGCTGAGGTTCAAATCGGTGCGCATCGGTTGCGCCGTTAAGCGCACGCCCCAAACATTTTCCGAGTCCTGCCATAGAGCGAAGTTGGCTTCGGTCAGGGTATAGGGCTTCTTTTCCTGTCCAAACTTGAAGTTGATCCGGCCATGGTCGGCCTCAATATAGGGAAAGCCGGGCCGCACTTCGTTTCTCGCTTTGGCGGTGGGTGCAACTGGCGTTCTGGCGGCGCGCTCGAGCAGATTCTCGAGATTCCAGTGTCCGTCATTATTGCGCACCAGGTTGAGACTTGGTTCGGTGAGGCTGAGACGAGCAATCTCCAGCCGTCCACGCAAAAGAGAACTCACGCGCACCAGGGCGACCACGTCGGATGACTGCAATACTGGCTCGGCGCCAAAGGCCGGATCGTCGTGGACAACAAAACTTTCCAATTCGAAGCCAGGCTGAGGCAGCAAGCGCAGGGTAACGGATCCCACGTCCACCTGCCGTCCTAACGACAGGCTGATGGAGCGCACAATCCGCGTGCGTAGCCGTTGCGCCCCAGGACGCGCCAGAAACAACGCCAGCACCAGGGCGATGCCCGTGACCACTCTGCCGCGTCTGGAGCCGAAAAATTTCAACGAACCGCCTTCAAGGTCCGCCGCCAGCGGGTCTCGTCAAAAAAATGGATGACCACGTGCGCCAGAAATCCCACCCGCTCACTGATGGCTGTATGCAAATACTGGTTCGGCGGCGTTTCGAACGACCAGTAAATGAACATGGGTCTCCCAATCACATTTTCCTTCGGGATAAATCCCCAGAAACGGCTGTCGTAACTCACCTCGCGATTGTCCCCCATCGCGAAATAACTATCGGGGGGGACTAGCAGGTCGTCGCCCTGAATATATTGCGGTAAACGTTGTTGCCAGTCCGGAAACAGTCGGTTGTAGTCGGATGGCGGCACGGCAGGGAAGTTGTCGCGATAGTCGTTGGGGCCTTCGTCGCTGTTGTGGATGACATAGGGCTCATCCAGTTTCTCCCCGTTGCGAAACACCACCCCATTGCGCAAATGGATGCGATCTCCAGGGACGCCGATAATCCGTTTCACCACGTAAAGGCCGGGCTCTGCGGGCGAAAGAAAGACAACGATATCCTGACGCCGTATGTCCCGGTAGGGCAGAAGAGGCCCAGTCCAATGCGTCGCCGGAGCGAACTGTACTCGGTTCACGAAGACGTGGTCGCCGACCAGCAGTGTGTTCTCCATCGAACTGGACGGGATTTCGAAGGCTTGCAGGACAAACGTGATGATAAACAGACCCGTCACCAGCACTGCAGCCAGCGACGCCAGAAACTCGACGGTGGTTTCGCGCGGCTTTTCTTCCTGTTGTTTTTCCTTTTTGGCCAATGGATCTTTCCCGATCGGGGCTGCGTTCCGCCTTATTTAACGATTCGAAATGTGCGGTCCCAGCGGGTCATCTGCAATAAATGGGTCGCAGCATAAACGAAATGATAGAGTTTATCACCTGGGGTCGGGGAAAGCGGTATATCCTGACCCTCGTTCCGGATCGACCAGTAAATCAGCAAGGGACGCCCGATGACATTTTCTTGCGGGACAAACCCCCAGTAGCGGCTGTCCAGGCTCTCATCACGATTATCGCCCAGAACAAAGTAACTTCCCTGTGGAATAATCAGCTCGCCGTCCTCGACTAATTTTTTCATCTCCAGCCACCAGCCGCCTTCCAGACCTGGAACCGGGAGGTTCAGGCGTGGGAACTCGTCCCGGAACGCATCGTGGGCGGAAGAGGTGTAGCGGACGTAGGGCTCCTGCAGAGGATTGCCGTTGACGTACACCTGCCGGTTGATCAGCCGTACCCGGTCGCCGGGAACGCCCACAACGCGCTTCACAAAATGCTGGGTCGGGTGCACAGGGTAGCGAAAGACAATAATGTCTCCCCGGCGCACCTGCCGGTAGGGCATCAACCAGTCCCAGACTTCGGCTCCGCCATAACGCATTTTGTCTACCAGCAGGTAATCCCCGATTAGAAGGGTGTTTTGCATCGATTCGGAGGGAATCTGGAAGGCCTGCACGATGAAGGTGATAACGAAAACTGCGATCACCACGGTCACCAGCAACGATTGCAACGAACTCAGTGTGTCCGCCTGGGGATGTTTGTCCATTACTTCCATTCCGGGTTCACTGTGCGCGTTCGTTGCGTTTGGCGCGGCCATTGGGCTCCACAGGCACGGTGGCAAGATATTCCAGCACCTGGTGGGCGGCGTCCTGCTCCGCATTTTTCTTGGTGGACCCTTCCGCGCGGCCCACAAACTCGGGTTTGCCTTCGTGGTCGAGCGGTTGCAAGCGCACCTCGACCGTGAAGGTCTTGTTGTGTTCCGGGCCGCGCTCTTTCACCAATACGTAAGATGGTTGTGGCCTTCCGGTCGCCTGCAATTTTTCCTGCAACGCAGATTTGTAATCCGTCACCGGCAAACTGCTGCCGTTCGACGCAATCCGGTCCAACTCCGGCGTGACGATGGATCGCAGCACGAACCGGCGCGCCACCTCCAATCCACCATCGAGATAAATGGCTGCCAAAACCGCCTCCAGCGCATCCACCAAAAGGGCGGTCTTGTTGCGGCCTCCGCTCTTTTCCTCGCCCCGCCCCAGGTTGAGGTAATGCCCTAACTCCAATTCTTGTGCCACCCGGATGAGGTGCTTTTCGCTTACCAGGTGGGCTCTCAGCTTGGAGAGTTCCCCCTCGCGAAAGCTTGGAAAGCGTCTAAACAGTTCCTCTGTGGTCACAAAGCCAAGGACGGCGTCCCCCATGAACTCCAGTTGCTCGTTGTCTCCCACACGCGTGCCCGCGGCGGCTTGCAACGCCTCCAGCTCACGGGCCTGGGAACTATGGGTCAAAGCCTGCTCCAGCAGCTGGGTGCGCGCGAATTGGTGTCCCACGGCTGCCTGCAGGATCGCAATGTCACGAGACTTCATGGTTTGCACAGCGATAAGAGACACCCATCCCCGTAACGGAAACATGGCCGGACGTAGTTGAGTCCGCAGCGAAACTAAAAATGCCTGGCAACGACCAAGTCGGCCCGGCAGCGCCAAGCGCCCACTGCGCCAGCGTCGGGAACCCGCTAATTCTTAGGCGCAGGATTCTGCGAACTGGGCGGCTTGGCTGGTGTGCCGCCAGTCAACTGGATCAGCCGGTCGCGTTCATTGCGGGACAAGCCGGCCAGCGTTGAGCCCTGGTTGCTCTCTGTCATTTGCACTGCTTGATTGGCAAACTTCAGCGCTTCCGGATATTTTTCCTGCTTGTCCAGAGAAAGCGCCAGCCGCAACACCGCCAGAGGATCGGGCTGCGAGGGGAAGGCATCAATGGATTTGCGGAAATAGCCTTCCGCGTCCGGGTATTTCTCCCGGGTGTATTGGATCGTGCCCAATACGTAATATGAGCTGGAGCGCAGAAAGCCCTTGTATTCATCGACCTTGTCCTGGGGAGTACCCGGCGGGACGGTAATGTCGGTGTCGGTAGTTTCCACCGCGTGCAGGGCCATTTTCGTACCTTCGTCCAGACGCTGATCCTTATCCAGATCGGACTCTCGCGTGCGTTCCGCTAGAACCTGCGCCACGCCCACCAAAGCCTCGGGATCATCGGGATCAAGCTTCAGCACCTTGCGGCCCATTTCCATCATCTGGTCGGCCTTGTTGGCAGTCTGGTAGGTGTGCATTGCCGTTCGGTACAGCAGAACGCGCAACTCGCTATCGGGGAACTTGGCGGCAAAATCGTCCGCCGCTTTCTCCAGCGCCGCAGGGTCAGTGTTCGCCGCCGCCACTTTGTAGGCGTCAAACTCGGGCTGGGTCTTGGCTTGGGGTGGTCGTTTCCCCACAGGCGGCTGCGCTGGTGCGGCACCCGCTTGGGCAGGAGCCGATTGTGCTGCTGGTGCTTTATCTTGTGCCGAGACGAATGTCGCCAGTGCCAGTATCACGACCAGCATTGTTGCTCGCTTCATGCTTTCTCCTTGGGGCAATTTCCTTCTTGATATCGTCATATCGTTGCCACGCCCTACTGTGGATGGCTGTGGGGCTCATACGGTTGCCGCAACCCCAACTCGGCGGCAGCCTTGGCCTCGGGCAATGCGGAGCCCGCGCTCTCGGCCGCACGGTAATGGTCGAGCGCCGCCGGTCGATCTTCCTGCAAGTCGAAAATTCTTCCCAGAAAAATATGTGACCAGGCTACCACCTTCGGTTCGTGCGCCACTTCCAGCGCCTGCTCGAAATAATTGCGAGCACCCTGCATGTCGGAATTATGGGTGGCCACTTCCGCCAGGATGAAAAGCGCCCGGCCTGGATCTTCGTTTTTTTCTTCCAGGGCCTGCTGCGCCAGCTTTTGCGCACTCTCTGCATCCCCTGCGGTCAGACGCTTCTCGGCGGCCACTAGCAACTTTCCCTCCGCCGGACGGGAAAGATGCAACAACTCCGGATCGGAATTGGTGGCAAATGTTATCTGGGTCACACGCTTCTGCTCTTTTCTTACGTCAATATCGCCCACCAGATCGCCGTACGCATTGCGCAGGCCGGCCGGATCCTTCTCAAATCGTGTCAGCGCCTCATAAAAGTAGGGGGCCAGGATAAACCCTTGCTGCGCTGAATTCTCCACTGCTTGTACCCGCTCGGCCTCGGGTGCTTTGGCCGATCCCCCCGTCCGCGCCTCGATCGCCCGGATAAAACACTCTGTAACCAGCAGCGAGACATCGCTCTTGAAGCTTTCGTCCATGGGCGCCGTTTTAACAGTTTGGAGCAAGGGTTCCAGACGCTTCATCGCCGTCGGATACTTCATCGCCAGGGGATCCAGCAGGTAGTGCAGGTAAGTGTGCCGGATCTGCTCGATCTTGAGCGATGAGCCAGTGCCCGGGGAAATCACAACGTAATAATCCGATCCATAATTTCGGGCATTGGTTTGCCCGGGCGCGCCCATGGGGTCGATGTAAACGGTGAATTCCCGCCCTAGGCGGCCCGCCGACGGCAGCTTCAGATAGATTTCCGTGTCGAACAATATCTTGGCCAGCGGCTGGTGATAGCGCTCAGTCAAGGCAGAGAGGGCCTGGCGATCTCCTTCCCAGATGCTGTGCAAACCGGCCGTCTCGTAAAATTTCTGCATCAGCGGCAGGATCCCCAGCACGGCCGTGGCATCCGGAGGCATGTCCGCTTCCTTCACCTTGGCAGTCAGATTGGGCGCCGGCTGGAGATACAGCGCCAGCGAAATGTACTGGGACAGCGTTTTGGAGGCGTCCGGCTGCCGATGTTCGTCGTAATACTTGCACATGGCCTGAGTTGCGTCCTTGGCCTCCTGCGAACTGTCGCGAGCGCGAGCCACCTCGGAGCGAACCCGCGACCGGAGCGGGTCTGAGACACCCAATTCCTGATCGTATCCACAGGTGTTGATGGCGGTAAGCACGGTGAACAGGGCCTCGCTGGTGTCCAGTGCCACGCTGCTCTGATTCTGCCCGGGCGAGAACTCCGCCAGCAAGGCAATCAGGACCACGCAAAGCGATCGTCTGAACCTGTGACTCAGGGGAAGCCTCCTGCAAGGATGGCCGGAATGCGGGCTACGATCGAGCCAGCTGCTATCTATACCATTTTGCTATCTATAAGTGTAAGGGGTAACCCGCCGCAGAATCAATGCACGCTGTTGCAGTTTCTTATTCGGAGCTACTCTTGACAGCCAGGCACCCACCGCGGCAGACGTTATGGCTTGACGTTATCCCTTCACGCTGACGCGAGAGAAAGACAATATCGCCCGCCCCGTCGTCGGCCGGCCCATGGAGAGCGCGGGACGGAAGGTCGTGAAGGTGGTGAAGATTAGCATATTTTTCTTCAACTGGGGCAGCAACGGGTCGTTTTCCTTGGAATCGGAAAGAATGCGGTAATCCTGCACTCGTCCCTTCGAGTCCACATAAGCCTCGATCACCAGCGAGTCGTCGTTGATGGAGTCCAGTGCCGACCCGAAGGCTGACTGTTGCAGCTGCGGCGCGGTGTGTAGCATCAGGGGAACGTCGGAATTGTCCGCCTGCAGGGGCGCCATGAATCCCATCAAGACTACGAAGATCACAACCGCCGCCGAGAGACCCGCCGTCGCCGGCACCATGAACACATTCAGTGCATTCTGCAAGCGAATCTGGGCCCCATCCAGATATCGGCGCCTGGATTGTGCCACCTCTTGCGAAATTGCCACCTGAAGTTTCAATGCCAGGTCGGCCGGCGCCTTCCGGGGCCCTACCCGGGCCAGCAGCTGCTGCGTGCGGCGCAGCGAAACATAGTGCTTCCGGCAGGGATGGCAGGACTCCAGGTGGCTGCTGAGATCGCGCATCTGGGTGCCGGTCACGGCTCCGTCGAGGTAAGGCGAAAACAACGGCTTGGCTTGGGTGCACGTCATCGGGCTACCTCGATCGCAGAAACCGCGCATGGAGCTTCTGGTCCTTCGCTCGTCCCTTGTGGAAGGCTCAACCCGAGTTGTCGCCCATTTTCCATCACGTATGTCGTCAGACGCCGGCGCAATGCTTCCCGACCGCGGGTCAATCGCGATTTCACCGTTCCCAGCGAAACCTGCGTGATCTCCGCAATCTCTTCGTATGACATATCCTCCAGATCGCGCAAGATTACCGATGTGCGGTAAGGTTCCGAGATCTGCCGTAGTTCTTGCTCCACCCGCGCCCGGACTTCCTCGTGCACCACGCTTTCGAACGGTGATTCGCGCTCATCCACTAGCGTATCGCCCATACCAGACGCGCTCATCCCGTTCTCGTCCGGGGTCGGCTCGATCGATGTTTCCTTCGCCTTGTGCCGGAACCACCAGCGCCGCCGGTTGGAAGCCTCGTGTACCGCAATGCGATAGATCCAGGTCTTCAGGCTGGACTCCCCGTGAAAATGCTTCATTCCACGGAATACTTTCAGGAACACTTCCTGCGTCGTATCGGCCGCGTCCGCTGGGTCGTTCACGATGCGATACACCAGACTGTAGATGGGTTGGTGGAATTCGCCAATTAACCAGGCGTAGGCATCTTCCGAGCCAGCTTTCAGTTCGGCCACAATCGCCGATTCCTGGGCCCGAATTCCTAGCGCACCTGCAAGATCACCCAAGGTGGTTGCTCCCGCCATGAATGTCACGGCGTCACCCCCCATTATAGGTTCTTTCGGTCCCAACCACCCCAAAGTAATACCTGTTCGACGTCCGACCCCTTACGCGTCTGAATGTATAGACCCCACGGTGGGAGAGAGAGTTCCACGACCTTAACTGGAATAATTTCAATATCTTAAAGGGGTCAACTTGCGCCGCGAAGCCCTTGCACAGGTCTTGGTATCAGGGGAAGCCGCTGAAAATCCGGGGCTGGGCTAGCTAGTTCCGCCTGGCAAGGTTATGCCAGAAGCGACCGTATGTCTTGGCTTTCGAGGGTTCGCTGCGGAGCGCCGTGTCTGGCGACGATCGGCATGGCTCTGCCCATTTGCTCCGTGGTCAGGATTGCATCTGGAAAGGCGCCCAACTGAGCAGCAGCAGCATTGGTTTGCTGAGCGCGTAGAAGGAACGATATGAAACTGTCTTGGAGCGTACGCCATGAATTGGCTGAATGAAGCCCGGACCGAACATGTATGCTGCTTTGAACGGCACGGCCAGCGGCGCGTTCTCTGTCCTGCCTTTGACTCGCGCCCCACATGCTTCGTCCGTGTTCCGAACTGTCAGTGCCATCACCCGAGACGTAGACACCCGAGACGTAGACAAAGATCATCCGCGGATTAAGCCGGGACAGGGTCTTTGCTCCCGCCAGGTGATCCCATAGGTAACCCGTTCGTAAGCATCCTCACTTCATTCCGAAAGAGGACACGCCAAGACATAAAGAGGCAAACATCAAAACCCGAGAACGTGGCCTGGATGGAAGAGTAGCCCCACAGATCCGGATGCACGATCTCCCGCAGCTTGGAGTGCTGGGCACCGGAAGCCCCTTCGTCCCTTCGTCCAATCGTTTGAACCAGGCGCACATCAGGATCTAGCAGGCATTCCCGCAGAACACCCTGGCCGATCATCCCTGGGACTCCGAAAAGAACTACGTTCATGTGGTTTCAGCCCAACCGAGCCGCAGCGGGTCGCCCCTGCCTCCGCCGCGGTAATCTGCCGGGCCTACTGCGGTTTAGTCGCTGGGGTTGGAGCCGGGGCGGGGTTTGGGGTTGTGTTTGGCTTGCTCGCAGCCTTCTTTTTGGCAGGTTTCTTCGCAGGGGCGGGCGCAGTGTCGTCTATCACAGTCTTTTTTGGTGGCTCCGCACTCGTGTTGGCCTGTGCGCTCTGGAGCGCCGCGCGCAGGCGAGTCACCTCGATTTCCTTGGCGCCCGCCAGACTCTCCATGCGGTCGGCAAAGGCACGTCGCGCCTTCTCGAATGCACTCAGGTCGTTTTCCAGCGATTGGAACTCATCCTTCGAGCCAAATGCTCCGGTCGACTCGGCTACGGACCCGAACACGTTGTAGAGCGCGTCCAGATTACGATAGAGCTTAAAAGTGGCAGTAAGGTTCTCGGGAGACGCCTTAAGGTCCGCGATCATCTCCGGCAAAGCCGCCTGTAGGTTACGCTGCACCGATTCCACATTATCCTGCGTTTGCCGCTTGCTCCCCGAATCAACCTTCCATTTGTCGATGCGCAGCTTGGCCAAATCCAGCTGCGTCGCCTGCGATGCCTGCTCCAGCTGCGAAAGCATCCCGTTCAACTGATTGACGGAAGAGTAGGACACCGGACCCTGGGTCACGGGCTGGTTGGCTGAAATAACCTGGGCGCTAACCGCGAGACAAAGCGGCAACACAGACAAACATCGCAAACGGAAGATAGGGTTTCGTCGCATTAGAGGTTGTCGCTTAGAGATTGCCGCAAGCGTCCATCAGGATACTAAGTTTCCCGGCTTTCGCAAAATGAATGACATCACATCATAAAGATGCCGTAGATGGCCGACGGGTTTGACTATCAATAGCCAGTAAGCGAGAATTGAGTCGGCTTCAACCCCTCGTACAACGCTGGTGTCTGCTCACGTGGGCCTGTGGCGCAGCTGGGAGCGCGCTTCCATGGCATGGAAGAGGTCGTCGGTTCGATCCCGACCAGGTCCACCATAAATTCAGCTACTTGCCGCGCCCTCCTTTTCCAGCTTGGTAGCATTTGGTAGCAAAACGCTGGTCCCATGCGTGACCTCTTCCAAGTTCGGAAGCAGTCGCAGTTCAGCGTTGATGGCATCGACCGTCGCCTGCACGCTTTCCGGAATCTCCTGCATGTAGACGTCAGTCGTCGTAGCTGTACGCGAATGCCGCATCAAACCTTGAACGTCCTTCACTGTGCCCTTCTTCTGTGCCAGCGTAGCGATAGTTCGCCGGATCACTTGGAAGGTGAGCTTGGGTAATTCAAGATCATCCGCCAACTTGTGCAGAACCCGCTTCCGGTAATTGTTTCCGTCCATGAACCCGCCTCTCTTGTTTGGGAAAATGAACGCCTCCGGAGACGAGTCGGAGGATTGCTGCTTCCAGAGCAGAAGGTCATCGGCCAATTCTTTCGGAATGTGGACGACACCCAAACTCCTTCGCGTTTTGCCCCACGGGCGAATTTTGCCTTTGTACACTGTTTCGATTAGCCGCATGGTACATTCGGCGTGGTTAAAGCACTTCCAGCGGAGAGCAAACAACTCGCCGGGCCGGAGTGCATTGGTCATGTCGAGTTCCAGAAGAATGCGGTCTCTAAGCATCAGCTTCGAGAGCGCATCTCGCAGCTGCGGCCACGTCAAGGTTGTCCTGTCCGTGTCGCGCAGTTGGGTTGGAACAGCCACTTTGCGAGCTGGGTCTTTGACGAGGAAGTCTTGGTCGACTGCCTCTGCAAAGATGTCCCGCAAGTACGCCCTAATCTGAAGCACCCTGTCCCTTGATCTGGTTCTCGCCAGACTGTTGAGATGGATTTGCAAGGTGAACTTATCGAAGTTCTCCAGCGGAATCCGCTCGAACGGATCGATCAGATCCCTCTGGATGATGAGTTTTTCACCTTGGCCGTTTCTTCCTTCCAGTTCGCCTCTTTGAGAGGGAAAAAGCGGTTGCGGACGAACCACCCGAACGTAGCAGAGCTATCGTTCATGGCCCTGCCGCCGCTTGGTCCTGTCTGTCCGGTACGTCTGGTTATTTCGCGTTCCAGTTCTTCTCGCGCTTCAGGTGCCTTCATCTGCGACTTGAGCCCGAGAATCACCGAAACTACATCGCTCTTCTGCTGATTCGTGGTCGAGTCAAGAATGGACTTGCGAAAATATCCGTACCATTTCTTTCCACGGGGAACGACCCAACCCCTCTGATGCGACTTACCCATTTATTCCTCAATTTCTGCGGGGGAACAATTGGGCTTACCCCATTTTACCCGCGCTTCCTACGCAGGTGAGTGAGCCGTTCCCTTTCGTTGATGAAATTTTCAATCCTGCTTGCCCGGTAACGAAGAGTCCCGTCACTCACACGGATAACGGGAAGGAATGGGGTTTTTCGGGAAGAATGATCCCAAACCCAGTCCTTCGTCACATTCAGCCGCTCGGCGACATCCTCGGCTGTGAGGAGAGGATCCTTCACAGGTCCCGCTCCGTCAGGTCTCTTTGAAGTTTGAGGCTGAGCGTTGAAACCCACAGCGGGCGACTCCCCTGAGGGCAATCCAGCAACAAATAGATCAACACACACGTTGGCACAAGCAGCACCGTCAGTTGCACAGACCCGTTACTCCTGCCTTTCGATGGATGGCTTGCCGCAGTTTGTGTTCTTGATCTGTGAAGGTAGACGAGAGCAGATCGCCTGGAGGGCAGCACCGCGCTGCGCAATCTCTTGGGGCGAGCAGAACGGAAATCATATAGATAAGGAGCACATCATGTTTCAAAGCAGAGGACCAGTAAGCTTTCACCCGTTGTTTACGGCCGAGGACATTGGCCTGCGCAAAGAGGCCAGTGTCGAACACGCAATCCAAGTATTCCTCTACATAGGCGAGGCAATGGCGTCGCGCTGGCTCCAAATGCCAAAGGGCGTCTTGCTGCTGCAAGCGGTCCCGAACAATCCGCAATCTGGGGCGATCTATCTGTACGACCGTGAACGGCAAATCTTCTACTTTGTGGTCTTTGAGCACGGGCGTGACGATAGCCTAACTGCGGAGGAATTTGAGCAACTGGTGACCGAATACGACTTGCTCTTCTGGGCTTCCAATCCCGATGTTCTTCGCGGCTCCGTCAGCCCGGCAATGGCCTAAGCAGATGAGGTGAGTCATGCATACGAAAGGCCAGGCAAATCTCAAAATGGCAACGCGGTATTTCAAGCTGTTTGTGAACCGCTTGGCCTACACCGTGCAATCGCCGAGGCCCGGCGTGAACGGTAAACACTATTACTACCGGCCGAATGACAACCGCCGGCTGACGCTTGAAACCATTCGGGAGCACCTAAACGGTCACCTGACCGTTGGCCTCTATGCCGCACTCAACCCGGCGACACAGCGCTCGAAGTGGGTGGCAATAGACGCCGACTACGGGAATGCACTCGACGACCTGCTCAAGCTGCAATGGGAGTTGCGCCAGGACGGCGTTGAGGCTGCGCTTGAGAAGTCCCGCCGCGGCGCTCATCTCTGGATCTTTGCCGCGAAACCACTGCTGGCGCGGCATTGCCGAATTTACATCTATAACCTCGCCCGTCGGTTGAGAGTCCCGGTGAAAGGAGGAGCAGGACTGGCGGAGGGAATCGAGGTATTTCCGCGCCAGGACGAGTTGGGACCGGATGAATTCGGAAACGGGATCAGAGGGCCGCTTGGCATCCATCGCGCCGTTGGGAGACGGTATTGGTTCTACGGGGCCGACTACAAACTCGATGCGCAGTTGGATTACCTGGAACGGCTCAAGAAGATCACGGAAGCGGAGATGGAGGCCTTCGTTGATGGCCTGGAGATGCCGCAGGAATTCCGGCCGCGACAGACGGTTGTGCTGCCGCCCTACGATCCCGCGCGGCGGGAATTCCGGATTCTCGACTATGTTCGGCCGGTGCGCAAACGTTCGGGAAATTATTGGGCGCGATGCCCGTCCTGCGCGGAGCAGGGACGAGATCGAGGCGGGGACAACCTGGCGATCTCGGTCGCCGACCCGCGCAAGTACAAGTGCTGGGCTGGCTGCCCGCGCGAAATGATTCGCGCCGCATTAGGGCAACCAATTCGAGTCAGGAAGGCTGGCTGAATATGAAGAATGTGGCAACAACTCAGGGGCATCAGGGGGATCATCGAGAGCTTTTGGCCCGGCAGGGTTTGCGCTTCCCGGCGGTCACCTTAAAGCATCTCCGCAGCGCCGGCATTTACTGCCAGCCATCCATCTCGATTGAACACCAGCACCTGGCGAAGAGGTACGTCCTTCGCGGCGTGGAATCGGGAGGAGCGGTGGCCGAACTGAGGGCCTATTCGAGTTTTGTAGACGAACAAGGCGCCCCTCTCTCCTGGCTGCAGCGCATCGACAGCATTGGTGTCAATGGCGTGCACGCAATCGTGGTTGCCCCGGTGCTCGTGCGTTTACAGATGCTGCGCATTGAACGGACGTATGACTTACTCATCACCCGGCACATTCTCGCGAGTTCCGCAAACCAGCAAAGGCCGCGGCTCGAAAGTTCGATCCTCTTCTACGGACGTAGAGGGAGCCTGGAGATGGAGCTTTGGGGGAAGGATGCAGCCTTCAGAGGCGCAGTCTGCCCCGTTTTCTACAGCCGGAGCGGAGAGACAGTCACCTTGCCGCGCGAACTTCAGACAGCAGCGGCGCGACTGACGTCTGCCGTTGCGTGTACAGGTTGCCGGCACTGCCATCTCCTCGAGCCGAAGCCCGTTGCCGCGGACGCTGCAAATGAGGTCACTGGGCCCGCCGAGCGAACAAATCGAGAGCGTGTTGATTTCGGTGCTGCCTGACGTATTGCGATGAACGAACCATTTGAAGCAAGCGTTCTGCCGGAAATCGACGAAGTCCTTGCGGACCCGGCCGCTTCCTTTTGGCTCAAAGCCGCTCTGCATTCGGCATTGTCTCGTGATCCAGTTGATGCCGCTAATGATTCGGAGATCCTGGCCCGACTACTAGAACTGAAGATGTCGGGAAATCATCGAGTCGGCGTCGAAGCATCCCACCCTTCCGGCGGCTTGAAGCGAGGTTCTGCGATTCCCTCTGCTGAACCCGTAGCAGGAACACTCGTCCTCCCCGCTCCAAAAACGAGACCCAGTCGCCCGTCCGCTTCCTCAATCAGACTTGAAGACTAATTTGCCAGATCGGTTGAGAAGAGCTGAACGTACTCCTGTCCCTCCCACTTCCCCACTGACCATGCCCACGACTTCTCGGGGCATCCTCAGGAACCCTGTGATGATTGGAGAACAAAATGCCGAAAAGCATAAACAAAGTGATCCTCGTCGGAAACGTAGGTGCGGATCCCGAAGTCAAGTACACGCCGAGTGGTGTCCCGGTTGGGAAATTCAGCATTGCCACCAATGAACGCTTCAAGAACAAAAGCGGCGAGTGGCAGGACAGGACAGAGTGGCACAACATTGTCGCCTGGCAGAGGCTCGCCGAGATCGTTGGCGAATATGTGTCCAAGGGCTCGAAAGTATATATCGAGGGGAAGCTTCAGACCTCAAGCTGGGAGGACCGGCGGAGCGGCGAGAAGAAGTACCGGACGGAGATCGTGGCTCGCGACCTCGTACTACTGGGCTCGCGAGAGAACGGCAACTCGAAACAGGGACACGCCACCAGCGGCGAACAGCGTGAGCCTGACGATGCCGGGTCTGGCGAAATCACGGACGAGGATATCCCTTTTTGAGGGGACTCACCCAGACCTCAGTAGTTCAGAAATGAACCGAATAGGAGAAAATCATGAGCCCTGCGAATGGACACGCAAATGGCGCTGCAGTCAGTCAGTCCAGTCAAACCACAGGACCTCTTGCGGCGGCAGACGTGCTGGATGTACCCGCGACGCCACCATTTGCCTCTCAGAAGGTCCAAGAACTGTTCAAAGAATTGGCAGTCCCTTTCGATCCCTCAGTGATCGAGTGGCGCGTCACCAATGCCACCAAAGATAAGACCCGGGGCCAAGTGATCCCTTACGCAGATCAGAGAGCGTACACCGACCGCCTGAATGCTTTGGTTACCCCCGCGGGCTGGACGCGGAAATACGCGATCCATACCAGCGCAAACTTCCAGCGAGGCAAGGACCAGACGATCGTTGCCAAGATCCTCGTGACATGCGAGCTGACGATCTTTGGTCTCGGTTCCCACTCGGCGACAGGAGAGGAGTGGGCGGACGACGACAATGCGGGTACGAGCGCAGAAGCGCAGGCTTTCAAGCGGGCTTGCTCCTGCTTTGGCCTGGGTCGGTACCTGTACCACTTCTCAGGAGTGTGGGTCGACCTCGACGAGCGAAAGGGACCTAAGAGCATTCCCAAGCCGTTCGGCTGGGCGACACCGCAGGGTTGGCGTCAGGGCCTGAGGCCTGGCCAGGAAGGGACCACCATAGTTGCGAATTCTCCTTCCGGTGGAAATTCCGATAACGTGCCCAGGCCACATGGGCGCCACGAGAGTCCTGAAGAACTGTGCGCCTTGGTTCGCCAGATCGAACCGCTGGCAGAACCGTTGGGCAAACGTCTCTATCGCGGGATTCTGAGACGTGTTGCCAGGGCATGGAGTCCGACAGAAATTCATGACACCGATGTCCTACGCAAGGTGTTGGCGCAGATGCAGTCCGCGGAACGGGGCTTGCGGCGCCTGGAGGCAGCCTTGGACAGAGTTGGCCCCGAAACATTGGTTCCTATTCTCCGCTCATTACGACTCAATGCGCTCTCTCAAGTCGACAATCTGGTCGATCTCAAGAAAATCGTGCTTGCAGTTGAACTAGCGGCGAAATGTGACGGCTAGGCGAAAGCACGCAAGCCTCTCTTTCTATTGACGTTAGAGTGATGGAAAAGCTGTTGTGCAAAATATACAATCGTATTGGATATTTAGCATATGTGGATTCCTCGTGATCTTGAACCCCGTTTGCACCGGTCTGCCCGGACCCGTCCCGTTGTTGTGCTAACGGGCGCGCGCCAGACCGGCAAGACTTCTACTTTTCGACGGCTATTTCCCCAACACGAATTCGTATCGCTGGATCTTCCAACCGAAGCCGAACAAGCGGAAAAGGAGCCACAAAGCTTCCTTCGGCAGCACCCGGCGCCAGTCATCATCGATGAAGTGCAGTACGCGCCAGGGTTGTTTCGATACCTTAAGGTGGTAGTGGATGCGAGCCGGAACCGCCATGGGCAGTTTCTTCTCACCGGCTCACAAAAGTTTACCTTGATGAAGAGTGTGTCTGAGTCACTGGCCGGGCGGGTAGACATTGTGGAACTGGAGACGCTTTCCTTGGCGGAGATCCAAGCTGCCCTGCCACAGACCACGCCCAAAAACGCGATCGTACAAGGAGGATTCCCTGAACTGCACGCAGATCCCGACATCGATCACGTTACTTTCTATAATTCGTATCTCGCCACGTACCTGGAACGCGATGTACGCTCGCTGGCCAACGTTGGTAGCTTGCGTGATTTCGAGCGCTTTTTGCGTGCTTGTGCCCTCCGTTCTGCGAATCTGTTGAACAAGGCGGATTTGGCGCGGGATGTGGGTATCTCTCCGAGCACCGCCAACCATTGGCTGTCCGTGCTGGAGGCTTCCGGGCAGGTCGTACTCCTTGAGCCTTGGTTTTCGAACCGCACGAAGTCGATCGTGAAGAGTCCCAAACTCTACGTGTCCGATACAGGCGTGCTTTGTGCATTGCTGAACATCCGCAACGTAGAGGATCTGCGCCAGTCACCGGCAGCAGGCGCGGTTTGGGAAACATTCGTCTTTGCCCAACTGCGAGCCAGGGAACGACGTGCGGGACGCGTGGGCAGCTTGTTCTTCTGGCGCGACCGCACGCGTGAAGTGGACTTCGTTGTCGATGCAGCTGGGAAATTGGAACTTTATGAAGTGAAGTGGAATGAAGTACCGACTGTGGGCGATACCGTCAATTTGGAGTTTGTCCGCAATGTGGTCGGCAACTCACGGATTGCCAGCGGCGCGGTGGTATGCCGCACTTCCAAAAGTTATCCACTCGGTAACGGGTTTCGGGCTTTACCGGTAACGGATTTGGGCTAGTTACAGGTCAAAACAGCAAATCAGCTGCGACTTTTCGGTCTATGGAAGCGAGCATGACTGGACCAATACAGAAGCGAGACTTTGCCGCGGAGCTTGGAACCCTTGGTTATCCAGACTTTTCCTACCTCAAAGCAACGATGACGCCGAAGCCTGATGAAGTGTTGCTGGACGCACTGGGTGAACCGGATCTCGATGCCCGGGTTCTCGAGGGTTTGCCCTGGTTGGCACTGACCTACATGGACATGGACTGGGATTGGTTGATACAGAACGCCAAGTGCATCAGCGGCAAAACCGGTTGGGTTTCGTGGTCTCCCTGGCGCGTGAACTGGCGGAAGGCAAGAACGACCGCCATGGCTCAACGAAGCTTCGGCAGTGCTTAGATATCTTGGAACAGACATGAAGGCAGAACAACTTTCCTACTCCCGGTGATACTCAACCCGTTGACCCCCTTGATAGCCGTTCCCACTATTAAAGGATAGGCCGCTATCATTTAATAGCGGTAATCCTTATTAAAGGATGCCTTCTGCTTAAGAGCAGCGTTCAACTGGTACCGAGACTAGGTATCCGCACATCGCCCGTAAAACTCCGCGGCTGCATCGTGCAATCCGAGCTACCTCTTTTTTTGCGTTAGACTATTGCATTATTTATGCAGGGATCAATAATATGGGCATTCCGTTGGACGAAGTAGAGGACTTGTTACTCGAGTCGTCTGCGTACCGTCAGGCGGGCCGTGTGCTCCTCCCAAAACTCGGCGATGTCAGAGGCCGACCACTCACACCGCTGCACGGTGGGCATGTTGGATTGCTCTGCACCGCCGGAATGCTCAACGGAGTATTCGGAGAGGGAGACGCCCGCCATATCGCCCACTGGCGCTCGGTCAAATTCACCGACCATTGGGAAGAACAGGAAGAGGACGGGATCAGGATTCTGCATGACCGGGAGAGGTTCTCTCACGAACTGACGCTTGTCTTTGCCAACGGAAAGACCCAAGTTCTTACCCACGAAAAGAAGGATTCCGAATGAAAAACGCACACCTTCGATTCGGCTGGCTTACCTACGTGAAAAGCACCGAAAAGACGACCACCAGCATCAGATTGCGCCTCGACCGTTTCATCGGGGAGGTCCTACCGGATCCTCCGAGGCAAGCCAAGGCGCATCTGATTTCGGTCATCGGCGGCGATACGCAAATTGCAGCGGTCAGCGCGGCGATCTCCCTGGGAGATAGATTCATGGTGGATGGGCCAGGTATCCAACCGATTCGAGTATGTCTCGAACGAAATGCACAGTGTTTTAAAGGCTCGGTACAGCTTGGGGGACGCAAAAAGCCACTGCGCCACCTTATCAGTTTGTCGGAAGAGTTCGCTTCGAGCAACGTCTCTGCGAGTTCAGGGCGAACCCTGCTGGCAAGCTCGGGAGTCCGTTTCATTTGGGCCTCTCTCGCGCACATTCACGGGATCCCCGGAATGCCGGAATGGGCTGACTGGTTTGCCGGCGAACTAAATACCCATAAGGCGATCGTCCGTGTTCTCGGTATTGGATGTGACCCGGTGCTGGTCAAAGGCAAGAAAGACCAGTTCCTTTCGTGGCTCAGTTGGGGCGTTGAAAGCGGCGCCATCAGTCTTCCCGCTGAAACTGGTTCGATCCGCTGGCCGAGCTTGAGCCTGCAAGACATCTTCCTGCCGGCCAACTAGCCCTCCGCACCACCGTTCTTCTCTCCTCTTCTTGGCGGGTTCTTTTCGGCAACTCCCTTCCGTGTACCAAGGACTACCATGCCCGAACTTTGCACGATCTACGACTACATGCGTACTCACGCGAGCCTTCTAGGAGAGCGAATTCTTCAGGAGTATCCAGCACTCCACCCATTCGATGATCCAGTCTCACCTCGAATCGAAGGATTGCTGCGAAAGCCGTTCCCGGCGCAGACCATCGCCATCATGGGAGTGGCCAAGCGCTGGCAGCAAGCGCGAACCGCCATGGTGGTTGCGGAGTGCGGCACCGGCAAGACATTGATCTCGCTGGGGGCCATACATGTCCGCAGTGAGGGAAGTCCGTTCACTGCTTTAGCGATGGTTCCGCCGCACTTGGTCGAAAAGTGGGCGCGTGAAGCGTTTTTCACTCTGCCGGGAATACGCGTGTTCCTGATCGACGATTTACGGAATGGCGGCGACGAGAATAAATCCCATGGAGTTAACGAAGTGCGGCTGAGGCACGGCCGCATCGTGCGGGAAGGTTTGCATACCACATTGAGTGAGCTGCGTTTATGCAGGGAATCTCCGAGTTCCCGGAAACGCTGGACGACACTGTGCGCAAGACCCGCGTTGTTCATTGTCGGTCGTGAGCGGGCCAAGCTGGGCTACTTCTGGCGCCATGCTTACCGGGTACCACATTCTGGCCCATACCTGGGCTGCGTCGTGAATCCAGACACGGGCAAGCCCGATTGTGGATGACAGCCGATTGACTGCGGCTGAGTTTGAGAAGGTCAAGATTACCGAGACCATCGAAACGAGAGAAGGGAAGTCCTGTCGTTCTGTCCACAGCTCGTTGTGGCAGGCCGATTCTGACAAGATCCGCCGCATGGCTCCGATTGAGTTCATCGGGCGCTACATGCCGGGATGGTTTGACTATGCCATCTGTGACGAGATTCACCAACTGGCAGGCGATACGGCCCAAGGGAATGCTCTCGGCACACTGGCATCCTGCACAGATCGAATCGTTGGTCTGACCGGAACACTCTTAGGCGGCTACGCGGACGACTTGTTCAACACGCTGTTCCGGCTCGAAGCCAGAAGGATGAAGGAACACGGATACGAATGGGGCACGACAGGAAGAACCTCCTTCACCCAGGATTATGGAGTCCTAGAGACCATCACGAAAGTTGAACCTGCCGATAACGCCTGCTCCAAGGCCAAGACCACCAGCATGGTTCGCCGAAAGCCGGGAGCTTCTCCGTTGCTCTTTGGAGAATTCCTGATGCAGTTGTGCGCCTTCCTTTTCTTAGAAGACATCTCCGGAGAACTTCCACCCTACGAAGAAACCTATCTGAACATCGCCATGGAAGCTCCGATGCTCGAAGCGTACCGCGAATTGGAAGATGACATTCGGAAGGCACTGAAGGCCCACAAGGGCAACCGCTCCGTATTAAGCACGATGATGAACACCCTCTTGCTGTATCCAGATCACCCCTATGGCCTGGGAACGCTCTACGGCGCTGAGTTCGATCAAGAACTCAAGCGCAACGTCCGATTCGTCATTGCAGACACGCGCGACCTTCCTGAAGACCACTTGTACTCCAAAGAACGCAGGCTGATCGAAGAGATCAAGAAGGAACTGGCGGAAGGGCGCCGCTGTCAGGTTTTCGCGGTTTACACACAGAAACATGATGTCCCGGCTCGGCTGCAACGGATTCTGAGCAATGAAGGAATCCGCACGGCAGTTCTGCGTTCGAGCGTAGATACATCGAAGCGGGAAGCCTGGTACGCGAGACAAATCAAAGACGGCGTACAAGTAGTGATCTCTCATCCCAAACTAGTGGAAACAGGGTTGGATTTGTTGGATTTCCCAACCATCATCTTCTATGAGTCGGGATACTCGCTGCACACCTTACGGCAAGCCAGCAGGACAAAGGCGTCCGGTGCGGGTGAAGTTCCTCTGCTACGAAGAAACCATGCAGACGGCTTGCTTGCTACTCATGGTTAAAAAGCTACTGGTGGCGCTCATGATGGAGGGCAAGTTTGCCGGCGAAGGATTGCAAAACATCGATGAAGATGACGACATGCTGTCGGCCATGGCGCGTGAATTGGTCGAAAGGAATGGAATCGGTGAAACGGCAGATGCTGTCTGGAAAGCCCTGAACACGGAACATCAGAAGCTGTTCCCAACGACGACTTCCAGTTCCAACAGCAATGCGACTTCTGCTGAACTGCCGGACGTTCTGATCGAGCCTCAATTCAACCCAGCTTGTTTGGTGGAAGGAGCCATTAGCACTTCCACTATCGTTGCTTTCGGACAGCGACCGGAATCACTGTTGGGAAGAAGACGGCGAGCGAGGCCGGCTGTCCCTGAGCAGGCGTCGCTATTCAGCTTCAGCTAACCGCGTCGGAAGGCGCGTGACGAAGCGCATTTCTTCGTTCTTTCCCCTACACATCCCCTTCACAACTCACCAACTCACAACCCAAGGAGGAATCCCATGACTATTGGAACTCTTGTTGCCGGCCCTCTGCCCAAGATCGGGCGGATGGAACTGGCACAAATTCCCGTCCCAGAAGCAACGTTAACCCACAAGCCCCGTGCCCCATCACATCATCGTTGAGGCGTTGGCTGAAACCCTCAGCTTTCGCCACATCGGCGTAGTGAATGAAGAGTACGCGGTCTCTTTCGACGGCATGAAGATGTTTGGTGTCCTCGACCTAGAGACCCAGATGGAAGGGTGCCGATTTTCCATTGGCATCCGTAATTCCCATGACAAGTCCTTGCGCCTGGGACTGACCGCTGGTTTGCGTGTGTTCGTCTGTTCGAACATGGCATTCAGTGGCGAATTTGCGACTGTGCTTGCCATAGCGAACGATTTTTCAATGGCTTAGCGCTCCAAAGCTCGGACAGCAACAACCAGGCTTGCTAATGTAGGCCGTGGCCCTCACCACTTGCCATTGCGTCACCTAGGCTCATCTTGCATTGGATAAAACTTGTATTGGACAGGACTAGGCGGTGATATCATTCGCGCGCACAAGCGAATAACATTGGTCGCGTATCATCAAACACTTCAGGTGCGGATAGTCGCTCGCCGCCACGACATCAGGACCGTACCGCTTACGTTCGCGGTGGGAGAAGCGCGTGGTATCGGTAACACTCTTCGACGATCAAAGCGGGTCGCAGACAAATGCGGTCGTCGACACCCGGCTGGCCGAGCTGTTTTCGTATGCACATCAGTGGGCCTTGCAGGAGAACCGCGCGGATTCAGCCACGCTGAGCTTCTCGTCGATGCTCGCCGCCATGACCGCGGGCGCCGACAAGCTTTGTGGATGGCTGCGATCACATCTCGCGTTGCGCGGCGTACGGGGCGAATCGATGACGAAGGGACGCAGCTTCAGTCCCCGAACGCTGCCAAGTGTGCTCAACACGACGATCTCCTTCCGGCGCGCATTCGCGAAGGCTCGAGAGCTTTGCCCGAACGAAGCGCAGCACGGGCTCGCAGTTCGGCACTTCATGGCCGCCTACGCCGTCGTCCCGAGCTATCACTTGAGGGACTTCTTGCGCCTCAGGATCGATCGCCGCGCGTGGTGCATCGAGATCGCAGAGCATTTGGCATCGAAGTTTCCCGATGAAAAGGACGTGTGGCTGGAGTACGCGCGTAGCGCCAATCCCGTGCCTTCGCTGGGTTTCAATACCGACGCACCCGAAGGCCGAGATTTGCTCAACATCGATCGAGAAGTCGATGCGTTCGCGCGTCTGATAGCATCGCGCAACACATCGACGCCGCTATCTGTCGGCGTCTTCGGCGCGTGGGGATCGGGTAAGAGTTTCTTCATGCATCGCCTGCGAAGGCGCGTTAACACCTTCGCGAAGCTTGGCCGCAATGAAGGCGCGCAATCAAAGTTTCACGGCAGGATCGCACAGATCGATTTCAACGCGTGGCATTACAGCGAAGGGAATCTCGCCGCGTCGTTTGTCGATCACATCCTTCGGAATCTCCGCGTCGCACCGGACGAGACGGAGGAAGCCTTGAAGAAGCGCAGCGAAGAGATCATCAAACAGCTCGACAGCGCGAAGCAGGACCTTGCGGTTCGCCAGATTGCGCTGGCGGGCGCCGAAGCTCAAAGGGCACAGGCGCAGCAAGCCGTCGCAGAACTCGACGGGAGGATCGCTGGCGAGATCGAAGAGAAGAGAACCGAGGTCGCAACAGCAAGGACTGGTCTCCAAGACGCGCAGGGCAAACTCGCGAAGGAACTCGCGGACTTACAGATCGAGATCGAAGCGCAAGTGAGGAAAGTCCCAGGGACGGCCGTTGCAAGCCTGTTGCTCAAAAGGCTCGACAATCCGGAGCTCTCGAAAGCGACGAGCAACATGCGCACGCTAATCGCCGAGGTGAAGGCGGCGAGCACGAAGCGCAAACTGATCTTCTACGGATTGATCGTCCTGTCGATTGGAGCAGTCGCGACAGCGGTGATGCAGACGAACATCTATACCCAGCTGATCGCGGCGGTCACAGCGGTCGGCGGCTTGGCGGCAACCGCGGGTACTTGGCTCAAGAAGCTCGACGCATTTGCACAAGGCGGTAAAGAGTTCGAAGACGAACAAAACAAGATCAGGCAGGCGGTCGTCGACGAGGTCACTGCGGCGCACGACAATGTTGCCTCAACACTTCGCGCCGTGGCAGCGGAGCGGCTCCGCATCGTCGACATTCTCGGCGAGCAACTGAAACAGCTCGAACAAGCGCCGGCGACCGCGCGTCTTGCACTCGAGGCGCTCGAAAATCAGCGCGCGGTTCTTCTCGCGAAACACGCAGCGGCGGCCGCGGTGGTGGAAGACAAGAGAGCTGAGCTGGCGAAACTCACGACTGGAACGCTTCTAGACGAGTTCCTCGATGATCGCGTCTCGAGCGATGGGTATTTCAAGGAGCTCACGATCTTCTCGCGGGTTCGCAACGACTTCGAGAGGCTTTCCGATCTGATGACGAGGGCGAACAAAGAATACGTCGCTGAAAGAGTCGGCGGTGAGATCGTCGGCCCGCCAACTGTGAGCCGGATCGTGCTATACATCGACGATCTCGATCGATGTCCGGCCGATCGCGTAGTCGAGGTACTCAAGTTGGTGCATCTGCTGCTGGCGTTCCCGCTTTTCGTTTGTGTCGCCGCGGTTGATCCACGCTGGATCACGCGGTGTCTTCATAAGGCTCCGGGTTTGATCGATGCCGGTGAAAGCTCTGATCTCGCTGACGAAGTCGGCGTCCCCGCCACGGCGACCGATTATCTCGAAAAAATCTTCCAGATTCCGTTGTGGCTGCGTCCCGTGCCCTCCGAACAACGAGCCGCGATCGCCCGAACGCTACTCGACCCCTCGGAATCATCAGACGAGCCGCGATTCGATCTGCCGGTAACGGAGTTGCGAACAGTCGCCGTGACGAGCCCGGCAAAACCAGAAGGAGCCGAGGGCGACGACGATGATCCAGCTGCAACGAACAGCGATCCAGACATTATCTCCGCCGGCGAGCTCCAGTACCTCGATCAGCTCGCTGGACTCCTTGGCGGAAACCCGCGTTCGCTCAAACGCTTCGTCAATACGTATCGATTGGTGAAGACGGCGTTATCCGACGTGGAGCTTGCAGTATTCCTACAGTCGTTGAGGATAATCGAATCCGAAGGCCGCGCCGCAACGTACTCGCCATATCGGATCTGCATGGCCCAGCTCGCAGTGTTGTGCACGCAACGCTCGCGCGCACTTTCGCTCGTCCGGCACGCTGACGAAGCGACTGATAAATCGAGCTTCAAAGATTGGCTCACTCAGTTCGATACGATCGATCCGGATCTAGCGAACAATTTTCGCACGGCGTTCAGCGAAGACCTTGAAGGCATAGACGTCAACACGTTCAAACTGTGGCTGGAACGTACGCGACGGTACTCGTTCTATTTGTAGGTTCCACGGGGTAGAAATTGGTGTCGCCGAACGGCACTCCGGAATAATGAGCGCGATCATAGTCGCTCAGCTCGATCAAATTCCCTCCTCACTTTTGACCGGATGGCGCTGGGAATTTGGCGCAGCGCTGGCCGTTACTGAAAAACAGTGGCTCGTGTCTGGCGGCTCTTCCTCCGGTAACGTTTGGAAACATTGTCGCAGGCGTGTTCACGCACGTCCTGGCGAAGCATCCGAAGAGCTTCAACCTGATCGATACGTTAGCCGTTGGTGTCGATCGGATCCAGAGAAGCTTTGAACCGATGCGGCGCCAGGTGGAAGAGTGGAGGCAGGCGCAAATCACCGACGAACGGGCGAAGCTGATTCTCTATGCCGCGTTCGTGGATGGCAAGCTGGAAGCGCCACGTACTCTTCTCTCCGAAGTCCACCGGCTCTATTTCCAGCCGGAGTACGAGGAGTTCTCGCCGCGGACGATGTGGAGCCTGTCGAATGCGTTCACCAGCGCCTTCAAGGAGGTAGATCCAATGCCCCAATTCAAAGCCGCGGCGAAACTGGGAGCATTCCTGTTTCGACTGCCTGCGTAGCCCAACCGCCTCCCTGTTCGTGATGCGATGATTACGGCCGGGGAGGTGTGTTGCGCGCCGCAACCCACAATTCACGAATCCGGCGCCCATTGCCCCCCGCTTGCCTCGCAGACTTCCTTTCGAGAGAGTTGTCGATGAATCATTTGTGACATCGGCGAAGACGGTGGGTTTCACATAGTAGCCGGTCACAAGGCCATAGGGATGACCCAGGAAGCGGCTGCCCAGCATCTCAAAGAGTCCCTCCACGGTGCCGAACCCAGTACTCCTATGCCCCCACGTTATGTGACAGCATATGCGCACCGTCTTCTGTGCAATGGCTGCGCACTCCAAGCCGTTTGTCGTAGCGCGCAACGAACACGTCGCTCCTAAACAACGGCGTATCGAGCGCGTATCGCCCGGGTATGCGGTCGGAAACCTGCGGGGAATTTTTGAGGAATTCGGTAGAAGGGGCAGGGGTGGTGACGTGGCCCGGCCTGACACCGTTCGCCTTCGGCCGGGCCTAAGACAGAGGAAACGGTGAAAACCCTTGTGCCGTCCTCACCCTGCCGCGACTAAAGAGCACAGTGCGGGCTGGTGCTGGATGCAACTTGCCCAGAACCCCATCGACAAAGACAAGGGGAGTGGGATCTTATGCCGAGAAAAGCCAAACTCTTTGCGTCAAGCTCTGGTTCGGTGGTGCGCGGTTTTCTGAAATTTCGGGCGAATATTCCGCCTCGGTGGATACGAAATGCGCGAACTTCCCGTAAGCGCATTGAGCCAGAGATTGTGGGATCACTTCGCGCGTTTCAAGCATCTAGGAAGACTCGGCCTCGGGCACGAGTTGCCCTAAAGAACTCGCAGAAGGAACTGCGAATGGTACTGGGTCGTTGGGAGACAGCCCACAACAAGGAGAGTTTTTATCGCGGAATACGCATTCTCCTGGACCTACAGCGGAATGGCTCCTCGAATCTATAGGCGTGTTGGACGGTATTCCTGGTCGGCAACTTGGTGCATCCTACTCGCGTTCGCGATGACGACGTGATCCGCTTTTCCCCTGCATGCGGAAGGCAAGAGCGCGATTTTCCTCGTGGTCCTGGGCGATAGCGCAAAACAGAAATTCTTGGTGATTTAGAAGCTGATTTCGTCGTCTGAGCGTGGGCCGGGCGTGGTGTCTTTTCTGCGTAGCTTAATCCAACTTTCAACATCTTCTAACTCGCAGAGGTGAAAGTTAAGCAGCCGGGAGCAAGCGTGCGGGTGCGCCCGCCTCGGTGGACAGGTGGACATGCCAAAGAATTTGCCGAGCGTCTGGATGGCGGGGAGGCGGGTCGTCATGGGCATCGCTTTTGCCGCTCCGGTAAAAGCGTTGTGGAGGCTCCAGGCGTTGCGGGTCGCGAATTCGGGGAGCTGCGGCTCGAAGTAGGCCTGAGAGACTTCGGGTCGGAAGCGCACCGGCATGAGGCCCCCCGCGAACGCGTCGTGATGAGGGTTTTTGCCTCGATGTCCGCGAGCATGCGTCCTTTCAGGAGTTCGACCTCGCCCGCCAGCCGTTCGAGGTGTTCCTGGAAGCGGAGGACAGCGCCAGCTAACTCCACACGCAGATTGAGGCCGGACGTGCGCTTGAGCGCGATCATGTCGCCGCGGAAGGCTAGGTTGTCGCAGACGATGACGGCGAGCCCGGCGCAGAGCTGGATGGACATGGTCTTGTTATTCGCGGTGCGGAGACCTAGCGCGGCGCGGCCGTCTGCGGTCTCGCCGTACGCGAGCTGGAGGACGCCGAAGAGGACGGAACCGTCTCTGCGGAGAGCGAACTGTTCTGCTTCGATGCGGATTTGGTTTTGCCAGAGCACGAGGTCGAGCATGTCCACCCGCTCGATGTGGGGAATGGATTTGAACGTTGGCGTGGCTTCGGGCGTGGGTAGCGCCTGGAGTTCGGCACGTGTGACGATTTCGGTGTCCACGTGGGACATGAGTTGGGCGTTTTGCATGGGTGTTCCTTTCTTGGTTGGGACTCTGTGGGTGAAGGCAGGGGGAGGGAGTGTCAACGAGCTATGTTCAGGTTAGGATTTTTCGCGCGGAGTAACTGGACCGAATAAGTTCGGAGACAACCGAACAGCAGCCTGGCGTTGCTTCCAAGAGGTAGGCCAAGTGTGTAGTATGGACGGCGCAGTTATTCCAAGACAACATGAGGGGGGAATTACCATGGCGAATTTCGCCGGGATATTGAGGGAACTACGGCAAGAACGCAGTCGACTGGACCAAGTTATTCAAGTAATTGGCAACTTAGCTGGACGGACTCGCACCGGTATCCGAACGAAACTGAAGAGGCCGAAACGGACGCTCTCGGCTGCGGCGCGACGGAAAATTTCGCTCGCGCAGAAAGCGCGATGGGCAAAGACGAGGCGGGCGGCGTCAACACCCGTGCGCACAATCAGCCAAGCTGCACGCAACAAGATTGCAGCGGCGCAGCGCGCTCGCTGGGCTAAGACGAGAATACAGCAAAAGAAGGCGGCGTAAGGAAACGGTAATGTGTATTCCGCATTGGCAGCCGCGATTCTGGCGTTACACCTGCTGTTCATCCTGTGGGTCGTGTTCGGAGTCACGGTCACGCGCCGCCGTCCAGTGTTGCGATGGTTACACCTCGGCTGCTTGGTGTGGGGCATCCTGATCGAAATCCTGCCTTGGACCTGCCCGCTGACATGGGCGGAAAACTGGCTGGAGAATCGGGCCGGCATTGCACCATACCAGGGTGGATTCCTGTTGCACCATCTCGATGCTCTGGTTTATCCGAACATTCCGCCTGGTCTGCTCACCGGCTTGGGTGTCGCCGTCTGTGTCTTTAATTTAGGCATCTATGCCATGCGTTTTCACCGGCGCTGCCGGATCACTAGGTGGTAGGGAGAGACGCGGTGGAGGAGCTGGAAAGCGAAGCAGGCAGGAAGGGCGCCTACTTCTACTATTTGAGCAAAAAGAAAGAGAGCGGGAGATTGCTCCCGCTCTCTTTTTGTTCAGGACTGGGCAGAGGTGAATCCTCTAACGTGATCGGACCAACCCGGAATGGTCGAGGGAATGTTGTGGGTATTCAGCCAATTGTCAATTTCCTCCCACGAAGGCTCGGGGAGTGCGGTTTGCATCCCGCGCATTATTTCGTCCATCACTTCGGGGAGGAGGGAGCGCTCTGGTTTGAGCGCGTCTCGCTTTCCGCGCTGCTGTACAAATGCAATAGGACCGCCGAGACGTGAGGGAACGGATCGCCCGCCTGTTCTTTAGGCTGGGATCTCAGTGAGTCGCGCCCCTGCGCCTGTGATGCTTGTGCTTGCCCTTGGCTTTGCCCTTGGTCTTCAGAGACCCTTTGTGCAGATTCTGCTTGGCTTCCGCGTTGTCGATACCATGCTGCACGCCCTTAGGATTGGCCACAGTTTCGGCATGTTCGACACCGGTTTGAGAGGGTTTGCCGTGGCTCCCACTGTGTCCTTGCGCGGCGGCTGTCAACGCCGAAACACACAATGCCGCCACAAATGCGAGTGCTAACGCCAGTTTTTTCATTGTTCCTCCGAAGCCTAAGATCTCCACGATGCTGTAGTCGGTAAGGATAGTGGTTGGAAAGCTACGGCCTCATGACCACTTCATTGGGACCGGAGGGCAGCACAAATTTCAGACCACGCTCGTGGTTGAGCTTCAGCGTGGCGGGTACGTCCAAGTCGGCAATCTGGATCTTCCTGGTCCAGGATCCGCTGCTCCAGTAGTCTGCCTTCGAGTAGATGGTTCCACTCATGATCGTGTAGCTGCTCACCTCTTCCTTCCGTCCGTCGCGGAATACGAGAACGGCGGGCGCAAGCTCGCGGGGCGGTTGAACAGCAAGCTTTCGCGCCGGCGAGGACGAGCGAGGGGTGGATTTTTCCGAATAGTCAGGAGCGCTTTGGCCGCCTGCCGAGGCCTTCTCGGATAGCGTCATGCGCACAAAGTGATCGCCCTGCCGTTCGATCAGCAACGGCTCCAGAGGAGCCGCGGGCGGCGCTTGCACCGGAGCAGAAGCGGTCACAGCCACTGCCTGGGGCTGGGCCGCCTCTTCGGAGTCGTAGCCGTAATCAGAATAGAAGTACGGGTACGGCAAGGCCACTTGTGCGAAGAGGAACCGATTGCGGAAGAAGAACTGCTGGCAGAAGAAGGGGTCGAAGAAGGGACTAGTGAAACAGGAGTTTCCAGAAAAGATGTTGAGGCGCAAGTTATGACGGAACCCCACTGGCCCAACAAATACAGCTCGGCGACCAAACGGGCGTGGGCTCATCACACCGAACCTACCTGGCGAAGGAGGCCGCACAGCACGAAAACGCGGACCTACGCTAATTCGTGCAGTAACACCTGGCGGCTGCATAGTGCGCATCTGCGCTTCAAGGCTTGGCAGAAAAGCCGCAGCCGCCAAAAGAACCGCTATGGCAAGCGCGCGGTACATAAGCACAGTGTAGCGCGGTACACCCAGCAGCTAGAACACGACTGTGAGTGTCGAAATCTATTCCGGAGATTAGCTTAAAGCCGAGATTGGTTTGTCACCGTCATGTCAAATTCTTGCCGACTCCCTGCTTCCGCCCAGGCATGGGGATGACGGTGCAATCGGAATCATTGCACGCTCCGAAATCAGACAACTGTCCGGACAGGAGTTGCGAAACTCCGAATAGCCGCTCAGCTGCGGCGCGACAGACATTTCCTTTACAAGCAACAGACATTTCATTTGCAAGAAAATGACACCGGGCTGACACTCCGGCGGGTTCCTTGCGGGACCATCCCAGAAGCGGACACCTGACTGGAGAATGTCATGAAGACGATCTCAGTGTTGTTGCTCACACTGCTGTGTTTAGGGTGCGGATACAGCGCTCCCAAGGCTGCCCAGCCGCAGCCAGGAGCTGTTCCCGTTGTTATGCAACTTGTGCCGAATACCGCTAATTCAGGGGGGCCAGGGTTCATGTTAACGGTCAACGGCAGCAGCTTCGCTTCGGACGCGTCCATTAACTGGAATGGCGCAAAGCAAACCACCACTTTCATGACCGCGAACCAACTTACGACCGCGATCCCAGCGTCGGCCATCGCTACACCTGCCACTGTAGCGGTTACCGTAACCAATCCCGGCCATCCCGGCGGGGGCATATACGGCGCAGGCGGTACGACGGCCGAGACGTCCGCCTCCATGAACTTTACGATCAACTAGGGGCCAGGACCACTTCACGCGGTCCGCTAGCTCCCACTGGGGCGAAGTATTCAACGGTGCGTTCTCGGCATTACTGCTCCCTTTGCCTTCTCGCTTGTTTCAAGGCTCTTCGCCAGGATGTCGCTGAGGTCCTCTTCAGGGCCGAGAATGCGGTTCACCCGGCCGCTGCCTTTGAGCAACAGATTTGGCCTTTCCGCGATCAGCAAGCCGGATTTCCCAGCCTTTCTGTGCTCTCTAAAAGCGGATAATTCTATCGAGGTTCAGGCTTATTGCCAGGGTCGTCGTAGGTACGGCTGTGACCTTCTTTTTCTTGATGAATCGTGAGCTGTCCCTCGTCAAAACCTCGTGCACTCGCAGAATGAATGACTTGGAGACGGGCTTGCTGCGGCGTGTTTCGATAAAATTCTGCACATGATTTTTGCCATAATCATATCGCTCCGACATCTCCTGGGATGGGTTGTCAGTGCTTTCAGTTCCCGAGAGAACCTTATTCTTGAGAATCTTGCTCTCCGGCAGCAAGTTCTGGCGTTGCACGCCAAACGGCCTCGCCGTCAACTGACTGTCCTGCAGAAGCTGTTCTGGGTTGCGTTGAGAACGTTCTGGTCTGAGTGGACGAAGCCTCTGGTCTTGGTCACTCCTAGAACCGTTGTCGGCTGGCATCGGGCTGGCTTCCGATTGTATTGGACATGGATTTCAAGAGCCAGACACGTGGGAGGACGAAGACGGGTGGGTAAGGAAGTTCGTGCTCTAATCTTTCGCATCGCTGCTGAGAATCCAACCTGGGGAGCGCCGCGTATTCACGGCGAGCTGCTAAAGCTGGGTTTCCATCTGTCGGAAGCCACTGTCTCGCGATGGCTTCGGCGAATCCCGAGAACTCCAGATCCCGCCAAACGCTGGCTGATATTCCTCCGGAACCATCGCGAGGCAATTGCGGCCATGGACTTCTTCACAGTGCCGACGCTCACGTTTGGCATTCTGTATTGCTTCTTTGTCATAGGCCATGACCGGCGAAAGGTTCTGCGTTTCAACGTGACGCGAAATCCTAATGCTCTCTGGATTGTTCAGCAGCTGGTGGAGGCATGGGCCGTACGTGCCGGCCCACACATTCCTTTTGTTCGATCACGATTCTAAGTTCGGAACTGATGTAATTGCCGCTGTGAGACACTTGGGAAGCCAACCCATCCGCACTGCCTTCCGCAGTCCATGGCAGAACGGTTTCGCTGAGCGCTGGGTCGGGAGTTGCCGACGAGACCTGCTGGATCACGTGATCGTCCTAAACGAGCAGCACCTCAAGGGCTGATGTTCGAGTATGTTCGCTACTACCATGAAGATCGGACCCACCTCGGACTCGCGAAGGATACGCCAACAGGTCGGCCAACAGCGATATGCCCTGTGGCGGGAAGCAAGATTCACTCCTGCCCTCGACTCGGCGGACTGCACCATCGTTCCAATGAAGCGCGGGTGACCCTTTCGTCGCGACCGAGCCCGTCGCGTAGAGTGACATCGGGCCGGAGTAACGAATCAGTAGGCTGGCACACCACGCGGAAGAAAGCTCTTGCCAGCGCGTGAGGTTTTGACGAACCACAACCTGATAAGAACCGAGGGAAGGACTATTTCAATTCCCTTCATCGTACAATTTCAGCAGAATGGAGCGCTGAAGAAGACGCTTGCTCTCGCGCACTTGTTCCAGGAACTGTAGGGCGGAATCGGATTTGTTGACCCGATAGTTAGGAGAATGCAGCAATGAAGAAGGACAGGTTGGGAATCAATACTGCTTCAAAGCCAAGTGGAGATGGTTGCGTGGAATGTCTGGCCGCGGGGGGCTGGTGGCTTCATCTCCGCCGTTGCGCAGAGTGTGGGCACATCGGATGCTGTGACAGTTCTCCCAACCAGCATGCCTCAAAACATGCGCGCATGGTCGGGCATCCTGTTGCTACCAGCTTCGAGCCTGGGGAGGATTGGTTCTATGACTACGGGAAGAAGCGGATGATCGAGGGTGTGGAATTGCTGCCGCCTCATTCGCATCCAGCGGCTCAGCCGGCACCAGGCCCAGTGGGAAAAGTCCCACCGGACTGGGAATCTCTCCTGCATTGATCCTGTGTGACTAACCCACCCGCCCACATTGCTCTGCGAATGGCTCGGTAACGTTGGACGGCGAAGCACAGCTGAACTAAGTTAGACCGTCGAGGACTATCTCTCAGTCAAGATGGTAACTGCGGCTCAACCTCAAACCAACAAAGGAAGTGTTGAGTATGACCAAAGGCCGAATGGAAGCTTTTAGTGACGGGGTATTCGCCGTCATTATCACTATCATGGTGTTGGAAATGAAGTCCCCGCACGGAACCGATCTTGCGGCCTTGCAATCACTCCTTCCTGTTTTCTTCAGCTATGTCCTGAGCTTCGTCTACGTCGGTATCTACTGGAACAACCATCATCACCTCCTGCAGGCGGCGAAGCATGTCACAGGCGGAATCCTGTGGGCGAATCTGCATGTGTTGTTTTGGCTATCGCCGACCCCGTTCGTAACCGCATGGATGGGGGAGAACCATTTTGCGCCGTGGCCGGTAGCGAGAACGACAAGGTTCTACCAGACGACTGCAGCATTGCAGCCTCGTATACTCTGCTTTGGCTTCTTTTCTGCTTTGGCTTCTTTTCTGCTTTGGCTTCTTTCAGGACTGGGATGTCGGGGTCGGCGTCTTTCCAGACCGCGTGGCAGTTCATCTCTGGTTACTTCCTGTTTGGCGACCATCCGTCCAGAAGCGTCGGATCCACTGCACACCGATGAATGGCGAATCCGGGTTGCTACGTGTAGGGTTTGCCCGTTGCACATCCAAGTGAGGGCGCTAATTTGGCGTGAGATCTACTTTTGATTTACTGGTGAGAAGGGGGGATTTTTCAATAGGAATCGTGAAGGACGTCTAATAAGCAGGGAGTGTGGCAGTCGATAGGCCATGTCCATCAAACGAGCTTACGGCGGGATGCCGACGCGTCGAAGGAGGTCGGCGAACCGGGGATCGGAGCGAAGGGGGTCCCAGAGCGCATCTACTTTGAGGTAAGCGAGACGATTGAACCGCTCCTCGTAAGCCTTTTCTAGCCAAGTGAAGGCCTGACCTTTGTCTTCCAGCCCGGCGTAAACCAGCGCAACGAAAAGGGCAGGTACAAAACTCTCCTTCGAAGCCGCCTTAAGTTCCTCGATCATCCGTAGCGCCTGGCTTCGTTCGCCTAATCGAGCATGCGAGTATCCAAGAAGGGCGAGAGAGGTGGCACTGCTTCGGCTTAGTGCGGAGTACTTTTCCAGCGCGAGCAGACCTTCTCGGTACATTCCTTTCGAGAGATACACCTCTCCCAGCACCGCGTATGAAATGGCAAAGTTCGCATCCATCTCCAGCGTGTTATGGGCCTGGTCGATGGCCTGGTCAAATTGCCTTGCGAAGTAAAGCTGCACCGCCAGGCTATGGCTGACAGCAGGGGAAGCAGGATCGAAATCTAGAGCGCGCCTCGCCACCTCCAAGGCTTCCTCTGATCGTCCGAGAGAGCTGAGATAGAAAGGATAGAACGTGTGAGCTCTGGAATAAGCCGGATTCAGGGCGAGGGCTTGCTCAAAGTGCTTTCCGGCGGCCGGCCAATCCCCATCGTATGTGAAGCTGACGTATCCCAGTGAAACGTGAGCTTCCGCGAGGTCCTTGTCTATCTCCAGCCCCTTCACAGCGGCGTTCTTCGCTTTCGGCATGGCCTCGCGCGGAGCAACCACATTGAAAAACGACAAATAGGCGTAGGTGTCAGCCAAACCTGCGTAAGCCAGCGAATAAGCTGGGTCTTTCTCGAGAGCCTGCCGGAAATATTCAACGGCTTTCTGCAAACCTTCTGGGCTCCGTTTGTTCCAGTGGTAGCGTCCCTTCAGGTAAAGCCGATACGCTTCGGCGTCCTCCGTGTAGCGTTTCGTCAGTCGCTGCTTCTCATCGCCGGTCAACTGCAACCGCAACTTCTCAGAAATTTCTCTGGAAAGATCGTCTTGGAGGGCAAAAACGTCCTCCGCCTTGCGGTTGTATTGGCCACCCCACAGCTGTGCGCCCGTTGCAACATCCATCAGTTCGGCCCGGATGATCAGCGTACTCCCGCGCTGCAGCAATCTCCCCGAGACCACGGCGCGAACGTGCAGATCGTTCCCTGCCTTTTGGGGGTCGATGTCCTTTCCTTCGTAGCGGAACACCGTGCTTCGTGCCACTACGCGCAGGTTCCAGATTTGCGAGAGATTGTTGATCAGGGTTTCGGTGATGCCGTCGCTCAAGTATTCCGCGTCGGGATCAGCGCTGTCATTGGCGAAGGGCAGCACCGCTACCGATTCGATGGCCTCCTGCTGGCGCCCCAGGAGCACCGCGTTGACCGGAGCGATGAAACGGTAGCCCTTGCCCGAAATTGTTTCAACGAATGCCGGCGACTCTCGCGAATCTCGCAGAGCTTGCCGCAGCTTACGGATCGCTGTATTGACTCCCATTTCGACGTCAACGAAGACACCCGGATCCCACAACCGCTTTACGATGTCAGCCCGCGAGACGAGCTGACGATGGTGTTCTACTAAAAGGATGAGCAGGTCCATAGGTTGGCGCTCAAGGTGGACCGGCTGCCCGCCTCGGCGCAGCTCGTAGGCCGATATATCGAGCTCGAACTCACCAAATCGAAACGTTGAGTGTGAATCAGGCTGCGACATAAGCTCGATGCCATCCCTGCCCGACCATGCTATCCGCCGCTTCAGAAAAACTCCAGATTAACTTCAGGCGCTCTCTATGGTCATCAATGCTGGCCGATGTCACTATGCCGTCGGTGATCGCCGCAGCGGCGGAACCACATCAGCGATATTCAAAACAAGAAGGAGAAACCCCCTTGACATCAAGAAATTTGAAGCGCCTTGCAGCTTCCCGTGGGGCAGCAGCACTGGTTCTAGCTGGCATGCTGGTTCTGGGGTCCGGATTAACAGCCAGGGCTCAGTCGGAGGACGCTGGGTCTCACAACGGCCTCGAAGGGACATGGCGGCTGCAGGTCACGGTCCGCGACTGTCAGACGGGCGAGGCGAAGAGGACCTTCCCGGCCCTGTTTACCTTCGCCAAGGGGGGTACGCTAACCGTGACGACCGCAGGCCAGCTCCCCTCGTTGAGCACTCCCGGCCTGGGTGTCTGGCGGCACACGGACGGCCACACTTACAGCGCGGTGTCCGAGGCCTTCGTTTTTAGCTCCGCGGGCGCCTGGACGCAGACACACAGGCTGACGCGGGTTATCGAGATCGGTAACGACGCGGACGAGTTCACCGATACAGTTGCGCTTCAAATCTTCGACACCAGCGGTAACCTGATTGTGACGGGCTGCGCGACGAGCGTCGCGAGTCGCTTCGAATGAGTGGGGGGAAGATGGGTTAGAGTGGAGCCAATGAGAGCCAATGAAGGGGCGAGGTGATTCGCTCCTTTCCCGTTCGGGCAAGACGACTGCTTGAGGTAAAGTGTGCGCAAAGTGGGCGTATTCGAAGACAATTTTCTCCGCTATATTGGTATCATTGCCGGATAGTCTAAGCACTATCCAGTAGTCGTACAGCCCCACGGCGTCCCCAACAGATTGGCTTCCAGTTCTTTCCTGATGGGCATGTGGCGAGATTCAATCATCTTCAAGAGAACACGTCTGCGCAATTGCATAGCTTTTCGGGTACGGGCGCGAGGTCGGGTTCGCCACTTCCGTGCGCGGCTTTGGACCGGCTGTCAAACCGTCCTTTTACCTTTTGGAAGCACACTGCCGACATGCTCAGCGCGATTTTGCGGAACGGTTCGAACGCGGTAAACTGAGTTTTACAGGTGACGTTTTACAGGTGTGATCCGCCTTCGGCCGTCAGCAAAAGTTTGGTAAACTATTGAAACCGCTCGCTGTAGGCGCGTAGCTCAGTTGGTTAGAGCGCTACCTTGACACGCTCCGAATATTCAACACTCACAACAACTTAAGCCCACGACCGGGACTGCCTAAGTATCTGGAAATACGTGGAAGCCGAATTTTCAACGGTACGGAGAGCGGTACGGAACTGAAATGTTCGCGGCCGCAGTTTGCTAATTCTATCTGCCCTGTTCGTGCTCACCGATTTTCACGTGCTTCGCTTGCATTAACGCGCTCTGATTTGCGCTGAGACACGTCATTTGCGTATACCGTCCACCAGCGTTCGCGGGCTCAGCGTTGAGCTAGTCTCTGCCGTACTAACGCTCCCACGACAAGTAACCGATCGAAATTCCAGGCACGGGTCGCCACCTGAAGCGCCTGGAATCGAAAGGCACAAGAACGGAGCTACGTAAACACTTCCGAATCGCAGACGACTCAGAGACAACTCATTGCTCTACTCGCACACTCAGGCGCTCGTGATTCTGAGTTCCCGTATTCGATCACCCCCAAATTCGAAAACGAAGCGGGCTGGACCGGTGAAGTAATTGCTTTTCCAATCGGCGGCAATACTCGTTTCATTTTTGTTCTGCTGGAAACCAGTGACGGTCATCTGGCCTTTTGCGCCAATGAACTCGCGGTTGCTCCAGTGCCGGATCGCGTCGCGACCAACAAAACGGCGCCCCGAATCTTCCACTACACCATCATCAGGGAAGAACGCTAGCAACGACTCAGTGTCGCCAGAATTCACCACCTCCACGAACCGCCGGATGCGATCAGGAAGTCGAGCATGACTCATTTCGCAACCTCCTCTTCGCGTTCAGACCGCAAGAGCTTGCACACTGATGCGGGCTATTGTACAAACCTTGCCATGAATCGCCTCCTCATTGGCATTTTGTGCGGGATCGCATTTGGCATCGCTGATGCCCTGATGGTTGTTTTCGGGAGCCATCCTGACAGGACAACGAGCGTTATATTACAGGCCTTCTTCAGCCGGTTCGCCATCGGCGTCTTGGGCGCAAATGTTTCGCTCCGAATACACCCGGCGCTGTCTGGAGCGATTGTCGGTTTGTTGATAAGCCTGCCGGACGCCTTCGCGATGAAATCCTACCTCGGAATCCTGGGAACTGGCCTGTTATTCGGCGCGATGACGGGATGGGCCGCGATGACGTGGGCCCGGTGACATCCGTTCCTACGGATCCCATGGCAACCGGCACCGTGATTGAGCCTGAGCGCTGGCCACAGCGCCCCGAACACTCGGGGAGAAGCTCATGGCCGGGCTTTGACGGCTAATTTGTCGTCCACCGGGATAACCCCGACGGCAAACGGTGTTCCCTCATCGTCCCCGATGGATGGAAGAGGGCTTTGGGGGTGTTTGTTGCCGAGCAGGTTCTCGTAGTAGGGAAGGTAAACCATTATATGTGGATGCCAATGGCCCGCCGGTCCAAGAATCTGGTCCGCCGACCACATGTAGGCAAAACTCACTTCGGTGCGCTTCGGGATCTCGCCTTTGGCGTAAGCGGCTTGTACCCCCTCGGCAATTTGATCGGCAGTCTTGCCTTCCAACCCCAGTTTTGTTCGAAGGTCGAAATACGGCAGTAACGTTCGTGCGGCCTGTGGGTCTAGACAAATTGGAGCTCGAGTTTTTGCATCGTATGTGATGAAGGCCCGGACTTGGACGGGAGTGAACGTCGGCGCTCCGGTAAACCCGCGCATGACCAAGCACACAAAACCGTTATCCCCCTCGTGCACGGTCTGATAACCCGATGTGGTAAAAACCCTGATCGTTGCGTGATCCGAGATGTTCTGCGGAGCAGCGCTCTTTGCCAGTGCAACTTCATCGGCTTGCGGCATCAAGTACTCGCTGAGCGGTGGGTACTTGGCTTCTTGAGCCATCACGCCGCTTGCAGCCATGCCAATGAGCAGCAACAGCAGCAGATGCTGATTTCTTTTCTTTTCCACGTCACTTCCCCTTCTGGACTTAATGGATTTGAAAGAACACTATCTATTACGATCCGGCGGCCGCCGAGGATACGTTGTGTATTCCGTCCCTCGGCCGTCACGTGTACTGGTCATTCGATCAAATTCGCGAGGCGGCCTGCTGAGCGATCGTAGAAGCCACGCGAGCCAGTCGGGTCACGTCGCTCGTCTGGCGTAGACGCGCCCTCGCTCTTAGCAGAGCCTCGGTCGCTTAGCCGCTAGTCATCCAGGCTGCCCATGGTCAGGTTGACGGTAGTTCCCGTCATCCCGCTCGCCTTTTCGGACGCCATGAAGACCGCCATGTTTGCCATCTCCTCGAGCGTCATGACCCGTCGCGGGTGGGTCGTGCCGGCGAGGTACCCTTGGAACTGTTCCCAGGTCATGCCTATGCGCGGTGCCTTGA